>Ga0182018_10000254_pt1 | contig 70395 bp, 67 predicted proteins | sample 812P2MmetaG_FD_120490 | JGI IMG/M metagenome (GOLD analysis project Ga0182018, IMG submission 120490) | Permafrost microbial communities from Stordalen Mire, Sweden - 812P2M metaG | ecosystem: Environmental > Terrestrial > Soil > Wetlands > Permafrost | place: Sweden: Stordalen | collected... | reverse complement strand
TAGCGCAGCCTGGTAGCGCACTTGCTTGGGGTGCAAGGGGTCGCGAGTTCAAATCTCGCCGTCCCGACCATTTTATTTGCGTGACTCAGCTCCCTGATGCCGCTCGCCGTTGTATTTTTCCTGCGTTTGGAGCACCCTTTGACGGTGAAAGGAGCGCCCAATCATGATCAACGTTATCGTCCACCACGAAGTCGCCGACTATGCGGCGTGGAAGGCGGTGTTCGATTCCAACCTCGACTGGCGGCGCAAGAACGGCGAGCTGAGTTGCCGTGTTTTCCGCGATGCCGGCAATGTAAACATCCTCACGCTTCTGTTTGAATGGGAGAGTCTGGAGAAGGCGCGCGTCTTTCTCGCTTCGGACGAACTTAAGTCCAAGATGGCGAGCGCGGGGGTCAAGGGACCGCCGCGAGTTGATCTGCTGGATGAAGTGCACAGCGTACGGCGCAGCGCAGCCGACTGAGTGGGGAAGAGGCTGTCAAGCAACCATTCTCGTCCCCGGTTGGCATTCTCTGGAGTTTCCGCTCAGGAAGGTGGAGTCCGTTTCCCGGCGGTCGGCATCCAAGACAACAGGCAACCAGAACCGGATCCGGAAGCAGACAACTCCATCCTGACGATTTCTTCCTTTTCTGGTTTGCCCCAAATTCGTTGTCCCAGGAGAACTTCATGGCCAAGAAACCAATCTCCAGCAATTCGCACAAAGCTTCAGCGCAACCCCACTATTCCCAATCCGCCCGCGAACTTCAGGCATTTGGCACCGTGACCGCCACCATGCCGTTGCAATTGGAAGAAGCGGTGCGGCTGGAAATGACCGAACAGTTGAACCAGCTCCTGGCCGACACCATCACCCTTCGCGACCTCTACAAGAAGTCGCATTGGCAGGTGTCCGGCGCCACCTTCTATCAACTGCATCTTCTGTTCGATAAGCATTATGGAGAACAGAACGAGATCGTCGACACGATCGCGGAACGAATCCAGCTTCTCGGCGGAATCAGCATCGCCATGGCTCACGATGTCGCCGAATTGACCCGTATTCCGCGTCCACCCAAGGGCCGCGAAGAGGTTCCGGTACAACTGTCTCGGCTGCTGGACGCGCATCAGGTCATCCTCAGCCATTGCCACGAGCTCGCCGAGCGGGCCGACAAACTCGGGGACGACGGAACCAACGATCTCGTGGTGAGCGATGTGCTTCGTCCCGGCGAACTCCAGGTCTGGTTCCTGAGCGAACACCTCGTCGACGCACCCCTGGTTGAAGCCGAGCCGCTGCGGGAATCGGCGTAAGACGGGAATTGATTTGCGAATAGATTTAGAAAGAGTGCACGCGGGCTTCACGGCCCGCGTTTTCCTTGCGTGCCGTTTTCCTTGCGTTCAATGTTTCGCGAGGCGTACCGGGTTAGTGACGCGCGGAAAGAATGTGCAGGATCTGCTTCAGTTCGTGCCGCAGGTGCGCCATATTCGTGGAAGAATTCGCCGGAAAAGGGAGCGCTGTCTGCTTCCGCTCGGACTTAGTCTCTTCGCGCAACTGACCCCGGGCTCCGGCGATCGTGAAGCCGTCGTCGTAAAGGAGTCTCTTAATCTTCACGACCGACTCCACATCGCGCTTGCGATACATGCGCTGCCCGGTGCCGCTTTTGACGGGCTTGAGCTGCGGAAATTCGGTTTCCCAGAATCGAAGCACGTAGGCGGGCAGGCTGCACAGATCGGCGACTTCACCGATGCGGAAGTAAAGCTTATCCGGAATAATGATTTCGGCGTTGCGCTGCGCTTTTTTCGGCGTTCTCTTGGGCAGGCTCATGGAGGCCGATTTCGTACTCCTGTATATACGCGTTTCTAGCACGAGCCGCGCTGCGGGACAACCCCCCAAAAGTACCCCCCAAAAGTACACAGTGGTCGTCCTGAAAGCGCTTTGAGAATGGAAAAACCTCTCAAGAGGTGCTTCTCCGGAGAGGCTTTGGGGGAATTTCTGTACGAGCGTCCTTCCGCTTAGTGTTTCTTTTTCTTGGCGGCTTTCTTCTTGGTTGCCATGAAGTGTCTCCTCCGTTTGAACGATTTGTTCTCCCAAGGTTCTTCTGGGCACCTTGATGCCCGGGCCACCCAACTTCTTGTATGAGCGGCTGTCCTACCACAAGATATTGCCATTCGTATGTAATTTGTCAATGAAAATATCACTGCGTCGAGCGATTTCGGTGAAGAGCGTGCTCTGCGCGTCCGAGAACTCATGCCGAAATCCATCCATCGCGGCCACGCCTTCGGCGAGCAATCAGTGAAGCGACGACGCACTGTGCGATAATTTCAGAAGAAATTTATGTCAGATCACAAAGTCTTTTGCGCGAAGTTGAAGCAGGAACTGCCGGGGCTGCCGGAGCCGCCGTTCGACAGCGACTTAGGGAAGAAGATCTATGAACAGATCTCGCAACAGGCTTGGGGCCAGTGGATGGAACACTGCAAAATGTTGCTGAACGAATATCGTCTGAACCCGGCTCGCAAGCAGGATCAGGAAGTCATCGTAAAACAGATGGAGCAGTTTTTCTTCGGCGAGGGATCCGCGCGTCCAGCCGAATACGTTCCCCCGACCCACTGAACATTCTGAAGCCAGAACGTCAGGGCAGATTCTGCAACTCTTAGCTGTTTGCAGAGAGGTAACTGACAGGTTACCTCCACCTCCTCAATAATTACCCAATTCATCACCCGGTAACATTCTTCCGCAACAATAGAGTCGTGGCGTCGCAGGTCATGACACAGCAGATCATCGCTTCGCCGAGCATCGCTTGGACGAGCTATGACACGCTGATCCTTTCTGATCTGCATCTCGGCGCGGAGATGAGCCGCGCCCGCGAGGCGCTGCGCGTTCTCCGGGAAAATAGATATCGCCGTCTCATTCTGCTGGGTGATATTTTTGCTGACCTCAATTTCGGGCGCCTGAAAAAAGGGCACTGGAAGTTTCTCAGCTTCATCCGCAAGCTTTCGAATCCCAAGCGTAACGTCGAAGTGGTGTGGGTCGAAGGCAATCACGACCACGGCCTGACAGAAATCATGTCTCACCTGGTGGGCGTCCGCGTGTACCAGGAATATCAATGGGAATACCGCGGACTCCGTCACATTGCGGTGCATGGTCATCAGTTCGACGGCTTCGTCGTGAGCAACGTGCGCGTCAGCTACATGATCGGAACGCTGCTTTACCTGCAACTGCAGAAGTGGGATTCGAAAAACAAAACCCTGACCCGCTTCCTCGACCGTCTCAACACACGCTGGCTGCGCTTGTCGCCCAAGGTGGCCGACGGCGCGTTGACCCACGCCCGTCAACATCAGGCGGCGCGCATCTTCTGTGGCCACACCCATACCGCCATGCACATGCGCGACCATGAGCACGGAATCGATTATTTCAATTGCGGGGCCTGGATTGACGCGCATCCGACCTACATCACCATTGGTGAAGAAGGAGTCCAGATCCATGAATATGTTGAGCATCCTGACGATTGTCGTGCCGGCAAGGACCGAAACCTGGCTGATTCCGAGCCTGCCGAATTCGCTGACGAGGCGGGACTGCTCGAAGATGGTGAGTACGAAAATGTTGGCCACTGACGCAAACTCAATCGCAGGCAAAGGCACTGGAAAAACTCATAAATCACGACCAGCGCCAGGTGACTCTTGCGCAAACTGACCATAGTCTTTCACCACGCTGGCGGAGGACATCAAAGTGCAGCGGAGGCTCTCAAAGCCACGCTCTCCTCGCAACAGCATCCCTGGGACATTACCCTTCTTGATATTCAGGAATTGCTCGATCCCCTCGACCTGCTTCGTCGCGCCACCGGCCTGCGTATTCAGGACACCTACAACCTGATTCTCCGCCGAGGCTGGACGCGCTTTACTCCGCAACTCCTGCTGGTTTTGCAGGGGACGATCCGTGCCTACCATTCTCCGATCGTGAAATTACTCCGAGCGCATTGGGCGCAGTATCCAACGGACCTGGTGCTCTCTGTAATCCCGCATTTCAATCGCGCCATCGCCGACAGCCTCTGCCCGGATGGGTTAGGAACGTCCGGAACCAGAACGCCTTTTGTAACTCTAATAACGGATTTGGCGGACTACCCACCACACTTCTGGATCGAGCCGGAGTCGGAGTACATCATTGTCGGGACGGAACGCGCCCGGCAGCAAGCGCTGGCAATGGGCCACCCCGACGGCCATATCTTCCAAACATCCGGAATGATCCTGAAGCCAAAGTTCTACGTAGAGACGAGTGTCGATCGCGCAGCGGAAAGGAAACGACTCGGACTGGAACCCGATTGTCCGACAGGCATTGTTCTGTTCGGAGGCCATGGATCTCAGGTAATGGTCGACATCACCAAAAAACTCAACGACGCGGGTGTCCAGCTGATTCTGATTTGCGGCCACAACCAGAAGCTCGCCGCCAAACTTAAGAAACTGCAGACGAGAAAACCAACCGTTATTGTCGGATTCACTCAGAATGTCGAGCACTACATGGCCCTGGCCGACTTCTTTATCGGGAAGCCAGGCCCAGGCTCAATCAGCGAGGCATTGCAGTTCCACTTGCCCGTGCTCGTGGAATGCAATTCGCGAACCTTGCCGCAAGAGCGCTACAACGCGGAATGGGTCACGGAGAAAGGCTTCGGGATCGTGCTGCCAAGCTTCAAAACAATTGCGCCCACCGTTCAACGCCTGCTCCAGAGCGATACATTGAACGAATACCGTCTGAAGGCCAGCGAATACTCCAATCGAGCGCTGTTTGAAGTGCCTGTAATCCTGGAAAAATGCGCGGAGCACACGATAGCTCCAACCCAACCGCAGCCTGTTTAACTTACGCGGACTCGCAGCCTTTTAGAAGTGCACCGCAATGCCGGTCGAGAAGCGCACGCCATTCTGTCCCTGGCCATAGAAACGCGTGTTGATCCAGTCGAGCTGTCCGCGCATGGTTACTGGACCGAAGACTCGGTAATCCAGTCCTCCGCCAACTCCGTCCGCGAATGATGTATCCGAATCGGAGATTCCGTTGCTGCGGCTGATGTGCCCAACGCCCACCAGGAACTCCGCGAACGGACGGAAGCGCTTGACCTGCACTGACACTCTCGGGCCGAAGAGGGCGTTGTGCGCGGCAATGTTCGCGCTGGTGCCGTTGAAACTCTGGCTGCCATAGTGTCCATCAACATCGGCTACTAGGCCAATCCATGGCAGAAACTTCCCTTCCAGCGTTGCCTCCCATCCATTCAGGTTCGTGGCGTCATTCGAGACTATGGAAGTGCGGTCGTAGGATAGCCGAAGAACACGTTTCCCCTGGTTGGAATCTGTGACCAGGCAGCGCTGGCTGTCATTGCTAAAAAGATAAGAGTGCATGGTCTTCGCATTATTTCCCTCCTCGATACTGGGCTGCTTGTGATTTAAGACATGCGGCGCGGAAAAATATCAATGTATAGATGCGAGTGCGACAGAAAACTTTGCCTTCGCGGCGCACGCTTGCACATCAGCGGCGGATGAGTGGAGCAAAGAGGAAGAGCTCAGGTATTAGAGCAACGATACCACCGCGGATTCAGTGGAGAAAAAAGACCATCAGGAAAAACGCGTGTAAAGACGAAGGACCCTTAGGAGTCGGCCAGGAACTCATACTCATCGATGACTGCCGCGACCGCCACCTTGTTGGCGGGACTACCACCTTCAAGCCGTACGACCCGACCCTTGCATCGCACCCGAATGCTTTCTGTAAGCGTGATTTCGGGCGGGAGGGTCAGGGTGAAATTGATCGCAGAGCCAGCCTGGATGGCGGTATCGACGTAAAAGCAAATCCCCCGGGCGCTGACGTCGCGAGTCTGCGCATCGTGCTCCGGCTCATTCTCGCCGTAACGGACGCTAACCGGCAGACGCAGCGCGAACCGCCGAGTGGCACGCTTATCGCTTTGCTGTTGCGGCTGGGCCATCGAACCTCCAGAAATTGCCTGTAAGCATGGCAATTAGCGGCAAGCCTGTCAAGGCTGAATCAAGGTTAGATTCAATTTTACAGGTTTCAACGGGTCCCGGTTTCAGCGGCTCAAAGATTGGTCACGGTTTGGGCGATCTCTATGACCCTGCAACCTTGTTCTCACCCGGCTTTCAACGGCTACAATAAGCATGTGGTCTTCGTCCTCGATAACTACGATTCGTTCACTTACAACCTCGTCCAGTACCTGGGCGAACTGGGCGCCGAGGTTGAGGTTCGCCGCAATGACGAAGTAAACGTCAGAGACATCGAGACCATGGGCCCCGAGCGCATCGTCGTTTCTCCCGGACCCTGTACTCCGCAGGACGCCGGCATCAGCATCGAACTGATCCGTCATTTCGCGGGCAAAGTGCCGGTGCTGGGCGTCTGCCTCGGACATCAGGCGATTGGCGCAGCTTTTGGCGGCCAGGTGGTTCGCGCGAAGAACCTGATGCACGGCAAAACCAGTCAGGTCGAGCACGACGGCAAGACTATCTTTCGCGGCTTATCTTCACCGATGACCGCGACCCGCTATCACTCGCTGATCGTCGCCGAAGATGCTCTGCCGGGCGATCTCGAAATCAGCGCCTGGACTTTGGACAAAGACGGAACCCGCGTCATTATGGGCCTGCGACATAAGAAGTTCGCCGTCGAAGGTGTCCAGTTCCATCCGGAGAGCGTGCTGACGGATGAGGGGAAAAAACTGGTGATGAATTTCCTGGAACTCAGGCCGCAGCGTAGTTAGCGAACGTAGCTAGCGGACCTGGTTAGCGGACTGCGCATGCGCGTTGGGAAACTCCAAAGACACAGCGTCGGTGCCGAGGAAGCTCACAGTGACGCTGGTCTCCCGCTCGGTGGACCGATCACTGCCCTGCAGTGAACCGTAGCGCCAGAGGCGCACCGCTTCCGCCGCTGCTTCCGCCAGCGACTGGTTTCCGCTGAGCAAGTGAATTTGCTTCACCAGCCCATTGGCCGCGATGACGACTTGCAAGCGGACTTTACCTCGGATGCCGTCATCCGGCGTCACGGGATAAACTACGCGTCCTGTCGGCGCTTCGGCTACTAGCAAACGCGACTCGGAGTCCAGGGGCTTTGCAAGCGAAACCAGCGCTGGACGTTGCTTCGGCGTAAGCCGGGCAAGGTCTGCCGCGGTGGGCGGGGCCGGTACAGGCGGTTGAGTTGCCAGGCCCGCCGACTCATAGAAGCCTTCGTGAAAGAAAAACGACCCCAGCGCCAAGCTGAGGAACAACAAGCCAAAGGTCAAGCCCCAGCGCAGATGGCGATGAGCTACGGCCGGAATAAATTTGGGTGCCGAACTCCGATTGAAGGGCGACACCTTAGTAACGGAAGCATGCAGTGACGGGGCCGCTGTCGCCGAAGAGTTTCCAGATTCTGCCAAGGTGTCGCTTATGGCAGGTAGGGGAACGCTCATAGCCCAAATGTTTCTTCCGTAGTCGAGCGCTTCGATTCCCGCCTGATTTTCGTTGCCCTCAAGATGCTTGCTCCAGATGACACGGAAAGAAGCTTTGTGCTGCCCTCGTTGCAGAACGATGATCTGGCCGGGAGAAAGCTGCGTGCGCAATCCGCCCAGCCGGCAACCGATATCGCTGGTTTCAACGGTATGAGCCCATTGCGGAGGCAGAGTTTCGCTGGCCTGCTCGTCCAGCCACACGCGCAGCGGCAAGACCATCTTGGTGCGAGGACAGCGTTGAATTCCTTCCGGCATCAAGCACATTTTACGTCGGGTCCCGGACCGACGACAGTTACCGAAGTGGCCGTCGTGGCCTGAAGGTCACTTTCAACTGGCAGGTAAGAATTCATCAGGAAGGCAATTTCGCCGCTTTGGGACACGACCAAAGGCAGTTCCGGCGGTAATCACGCTCCCGCTGCAGCTCGCCGCGTCAGATCAGTGGGTTTTCGACATCGCCTTCTGGAAGTCGTCCGCGGTGGCGCGATAACAGGGCAGCACTGCGGTCAGGTCGGTTGCACGCAACGCTGCCGGGAGTTCCTGGGACTGCGTGGCCAGGCCCGTCTCGTTGGCGTGGGGCTGTATCATCTGCCCCAATGACTCGTCACAGCTCGGATCGGGTGTTACCTTCAGCTTGATGACCCGCGCCGGCAGGTTGTTGAGATTGTATTCAGACAGCCGCCGCTGATAGGGAAGAAATTCATAAACCAGCTTTATGAGTTGCAGCTGGTCCTTGCCCACCCGTCTCTTGGCGACGAAGACTTCGAAATTGGAAAAAAAGGAGGTGCCCGGGGGCGCAAACACCACCCCAATCAAACCGAGAGGCAACCCTTCGATCGCGGCTTCCTGTTCGCCGTTAGCGGCGGGTGTGGACGTAGAGCCGTCGGCCCGAAGGGGATCCATTGGCTCCAACACCTTTCCCGTTCCGCTCGCGCCCGCACGCTCAACAGGAGCGATCGGTGAGGCATCTCCGGGCCCATTTCCACCCGGCCGCGAGTTGCGCGCAGCCTCAACCGACGGAGGAGGCGGTACAACCTCCGAACCGGAAAGCGAGCCCAGCCTCGCACTTCCAGCTGGACCCCCGCCGCCCTGAACTGAAGGAGGCGGCGGCACTACTTGTGATGCCGCGCCAGCCATCGAACCCAACCGGCCTGCAGTCCCCGCACCCTGCACCGACGGAGGAGGGGCTACGACACTTGGCCCGCCCGCGGACAGAGAGCTGCTCATCCTTCCCGCTCCAGCCGAGTTGCCTCCGTTCTGAACTGAAGGAGGCGGCGGCACCACTTGTGATCCCGTACCAGCCATCGAGCTCAACCGGCCAGCACTCCCCGCACCCTGAACCGACGGCGGAGGGGCTACGACACTTGGCCCGGCAGCGGATAAGGTACTACTCATCCGTCCCGTTCCAGCCGAGTTGCCTGCGTTCTGGACCGATGGTGGCGGCGGCACCACTTGCGATCCCGCACCAGCCATCGAACTCAACCGGCCAGTAGTCCCTGCACGCTGCACCGACGGCGGAGGCGCTACGACATTGGGCCCTGTAGCAGACAATGAACCCAACCGCCCCGTCCCAGTCGGGCTACCTGCGTTCTGAACCGATGGAGGCGGCGGCACCACGCGCGCGCCCGCCGTATTGGGCGCTTTCAAAGCCCGTCCTGCGGAAGCAATCTCGGGCGCGGGAGCAACTGCAGAAGCTTGCGGCAGCGCCAGCGGGCGGGCTGCAGCCTGGTCAACCTGGGGTGCCGGGGCCACGGCCGCAGATGGACCCGTCAATGCGTTTCGCCGCGAGTCTCCGGTGGCTGAGAACGGCACCATGGGTGCAACCGCATGGGACCCCGGGAGATTCGGTAGCGTGGCGGTGGCCTGTTTGATGTCAGGGGGGGTTACGAGGCTCGGTTTATGCTCCGGGGTGACTGGCATCGGGCGTTGATGTGCCAGTGGACGTACCGATGCACTCTTCACTTGCGATCGCGGCCGAACGGTCGGCGCTCGGCCCTCCGCTGCTCGAAACGACGGAGTAGGCGGGTAGTAAGTAATCGTCCTGTGGGCCGCATTTCGCTGCGGGAATAGCTCTACCGACACCCAAACTCTGGACTGGCCCCATATGAACACAATCAGCAGCAGCGCATGCCACAGGATTGACTCCAGGAACCGCGACCAGGGAACGCCAGCAGGCACAAAAACGTCGTTCCAGAAAGGCGCGGGGCGTGAGGTAATGGGGGGCTGTGGGACTCGTCGCGCCCAGAGCAGGCCGGCCAGATTGCTTAAGAACACACGACGGCGCGGCTCCCACTCGATCAGCAGTCGGAGACGGGGCACGGGCGCTGGACGCCGAATTCTCTGGTTTGCGATCAAAACCCCAGGGGCTTTGTCCATGGATTCACGCTGGAGGGAGGAAAAAAGCTAACCCGATTATAGCGCCATTTGCCGCAACCAACGGGTACCACGGTTACTGGACCGCGGCGGCGGCGAATATGCAGTGAATGAAAAGGAGTCTACAAACATCAAGCCCACGACCGGAGCCGTGGGCTTGTTTCCCCTCTTACTCAACTTGCGGAGCCATCAGCGACGTCCGCCGCCACCGTGGAAGCCACCTCGTGCTGCGCCGTGAAACCCACCGCCCGCCGCACCGTGAAATCCGCCGCCATGGAAGCCGCCGCCCACTGGACCGCGTGCAAAACCGCGTCCACCGTAGGCTGCGTGTCCGTAGTAGCCGTGACCGTAGCCATAGCCTCCTCGGCCATAACCCCATCCACCCCGGCCCCCATATCCGTGAAACCACGGCCCGGCGCCAATGAACAATCCGCCAGAAAACCAGCTTGGCCCGTAATAGCCGTAAGGTGCGCACGAGTAGGGCGCATATCCGTAATAGCCATACGCGCATGCCGGCGGTCCGGCAACGTATCCTGGCCCGATCCCCACACCCACACCTACCCTGACCTGTGCTTGCGAGAAGGCCAGTGGCACCATCAACACCGCCAACAACGCCACATACTTGAGATAACGCATTTTGTTCCCCCTTGCCCCGATCCACTTCAATCTGAAGCATCTACATATTTGAACCCCGGACCAGAGAAAAGTTGCAGAGATCGGAGTGGCTGAATTCGGCCATCATGGCTGAAATCAACCACTTGCAGGGCAGGGTCGGATGCGAAGCGGCGTCTTTAACTCAAGTGGTTGGGAGGAGGTTTTGAATTTAAACCTGACGCCTCGGGCTCAAACAGAGTAAGCGTCGGTGATGGCGGTGGCTCTTGGTTTTTGCCGGTTTAAGTTCTTCTCTGCGCCCTCTGCGTTCTCGGCGGTAAAAAAGGAAGGCGCCTCTGGCGCCACGTTCGATCCGCTATGCCCTGCCCCTGGCCATCTCCACGGCACGCAGCACGGCACGTGATTTGTTTTCCGATTCTTCGAACTCGCGCTGCGGGTCGGAGTCGGCGACGATGCCGGCTCCGGCTTGCAGGTAGGCCTTCTTGCCTTTCATCAGCAGAGTGCGGATCACGATGCACGAATCCAGATTCCCCGCGAAGTCGGCATACAGCACGGCTCCGCCATATACGCCGCGCCGCGTGGGCTCCAGTTCCTCGATGATCTGCATGGCTCGGACTTTGGGCGCGCCGCTCAGGGTTCCGGCGGGAAAACACGCCGCGAGCGCATCCACGGCATCAAGTTCCGGACGCAGTCGTCCTTCCAGAGCTGACACCAGGTGCATTACGTGCGAGTAGCGCTCGACATACATCAGATCGCGCACCTTCACCGATCCATATTCGCTTACGCGGCCCAGGTCGTTGCGGCCGAGGTCGACGAGCATCACGTGTTCGGCTCGTTCCTTCTCGTCCTCCCGCATTCTCTTTTCGAGCGCCGCGTCGGCGGCTTCGTCTTTTCCGCGCGGGTGCGTGCCGGCGATGGGCCGGTACTCGAGTTTCGATCCAGTGACGCGCACCAGCATTTCCGGCGACGATCCGAGCACGTGCATGGCGCCTGTGCTGCTCCCTTTGCTGCCTGGTTTCTTCGCGCCGCTGGTTTTTTTTTCGGCAAGGCTCTGTCCGCCGAATCGCAAGAAAAACATGTATGGCGATGGATTCACCGTCCGGAGCGCGCGGTAGAGATCGAGCGGAGCGACTCCGGGCTCGAAATCCCAGCGCTGCGAGAGCACTACCTGAAAAATATCTCCGGCGGCGATATATTCCTTGGCGCGCCGGACGCTTTCGATGAACTTCGGTTTGGGAGTGCGCGCCCGCACCGCCAGCTTTGATTTCGCAGCTGTTTTGCGCCAGTGCGCCGGCTTCCATCCCGCGGCGAGCTTCTTCTCGATGCGCGCGATATCTTTCACGGCACGCTCGTAGGCGATTTTTGGACTCCCTTGCGTGATGTCCGCCGACGCCACTATATGGATCTGGTGCCGCAGGTGATCGAAGGCGAGCACGCGGTCGAAAAACATCAGGACACAATCGGGAACGTCGAGGTCATCGGCGGCGTGCTCTCCGATCTTCTCCAGGCGACGCACCATGTCATACGCGCAATAGCCAACGGCGCCGGCGGTGAACGGCGGCAAGCCTTCCATCGCCGCTGGGCGATGCTGCTGCAGTAGCTCCTTGATGACGGCGAAAACATTTCCCGTCCGCCGCTCGACTTTCCTGCCGCGGCCGCGTTCGATCACGATCTCGTCGCCGCGCGACTCCAGCCGCAGAAACGGACGTACGCCGACAAAGGTATAGCGTCCAATTTTTTCTCCGCCTTCCACCGACTCCAGCAGGAAGGCATCGGGCTCTCCGTCGGATACGGATAGAAATGCGGAAACCGGCGTCAGCAGGTCGGCGGAGATCGACTTTGCCACAGGAACCAGCGTGGCTCCGCGTGACAAGCGGGCGAACTCTTTGTAGTCAGGACGGATCACGAGGATTGCTCGATCATGGCCGCGCCCTTCCAGCGAATCGCGAAATTGGAAGTCCCCAACAAGCGCCAACCAAGGCACCCAGCACCACCGACGACGGTTCGGACCAGCCTCGTTTGTCGAGACCACTGCATACAATGGACATTCCTGTTGTTCACCACCGGTCCCGTCTCTCGAACGTCATCAGTTCCCCCTGCGTTTGGGTTTATCCCACATCCCCTGAAACGAACTCCTTGGCTGCTTCCGCCACCGTGATCATAAGCGTCATCGGGTCCATCGGGGAAGGAATGAATCCGCAATCTTCATAGAACTGTCGGGCTCGCTCTGAAATTGCGTGCACCAGGATCGCGCGGACCCCGGCAATCTGCGCGGCCTGCAACGTGCGCAATACGGCGTCGCGCAGCATCCCCGGGCCGATCCTTTTTCCCTGATGATCCTTACGGACAGCGAGCCGGCCGATGATCATGACCGGCGCCGGATCGGGCATATTGCGCCTGACGCGGCCCGGCGCTTCCGCCAGTGCTACGGCGCCAACCGCCAGGGCATAATAGCCGACCACTTGCCGCCCCGCGCAGACCACATACGTACGCGAAGCGCCGCTTTCCTCATTTTGCGACGCTCGCCGTCGCAGCCAGTCGTCTAGCGCAGGCTCTCCGCAGTCGAACCCCGAGAGGTCATGATCTGCGCGGAGTTTCTCTGGCGCGCTCAGCGGTTGCTCGCTCCGGGCCACCACTATTGCTCCCAGGGTGCTTTCGTCTTCAGTAGCCGCCGCAACCTTGCGTTGCTCGCCGGAGGCTTGTCCAGCATGGACGTGAAGCGCTTGAATTCGTGGCTCGACAAGGCGAAATAGCGCCGGTCGAGCAACACCGCTTCCGCTTCCCGGCATACAGTTTCGAGCATGAAATCCGAGCGGTTCCGGCCGAGCGCCTCCGCCGCGCTGTCGATCAGCGCTTTCTGCCGCTGGCTGGCGCGCAGGTTGATGGTTTCATCGCGGGTTCTCCTGGTTTTGGTTCCGGTTACCGGCATTCGTTCCTCTGTGTATACACAACGAGTGTACACCAATGTGCGCACGTTGTAAATACGTACCCCCTCGTGGCACTCCCCGCGCTTGCCTAGGCCGCTGGGCGGCAATATACTTTGCGAGGCTTGCCCGCTGACTTGAGTGGCATTCGCAATCATACGGAGACTTTATGACGACAGCTGTGGACCTCGAACAGGAAACTAATCCGTGGCAGTCGCAAGCCGCGCGCTTCGATCTGGCTGCGCAAAAGCTGAATCTTGATGAAGGGCTGTGGAAGGTGCTGCGCAGCCCGAGCCGGGAAATTATTGTTCATATCCCGGTGATGATGGACAACGGGCGTCTGGAAGTTTTCACGGGGTTCCGGGTACAGCACTCGATTGCGCGCGGCCCGGCCAAGGGCGGATTGCGCTATGCGCCCGACGTGAATCTTGACGAAGTCCGCGCGCTGGCCAGCTGGATGACATGGAAGTGCGCGGTGGTGAATATTCCCTTCGGCGGCGCCAAGGGCGGCATCATCTGCGATCCGCACAAAATGTCGCAGGGCGAACTGGAGCGCATGACCCGCCGCTACACAGCGGAGCTGTTCGAGTTCATCGGGCCCGAGAAGGACGTTCCCGCGCCCGACGTGAACACCAACGAGCAGACCATGGCCTGGATCATGGATACCTACTCCATGCACATGCGGCAGACCGTCACCGCGGTCGTAACCGGCAAGCCGATCAACATCGGCGGGTCGCGGGGTCGTCGCGAGGCTACGGGGCGCGGCGTTCTCATGGTCTGCGAGAAGGCGATCCAGAAACTGCGCTTGAATCGCGAGACCACGCGGGTGATCGTGCAGGGTTTCGGCAACGTCGGGTCGAATGCGGCCCGGCTCATGGCAGAGGCTGGATACAAAGTCATCGGCATCATTGAAGTCGGCGGCGGTCTGTACAACCGGAACGGCATTGACGCGGAAGCGCTTTGGGAATTCCGCCAGAGCAATGGCACGATTCACGGTTTCCCGGGCGCGGAGAGATACGATCCGGCCGAGCTTTTGCTTGCCGATTGCGACATTCTGATTCCGGCGGCGACGGAAAACCAGATCACCAGCCGAAATGCGGAGCGCGTGAAATGCAGGATCCTGGCCGAGGGCGCGAACGGGCCCACCACTTCGGCGGCCGACGATATCCTCTCCGAGAAAAAAGTCTTTGTCATTCCCGACATACTGGCCAACGCCGGCGGCGTTACTACTTCTTACTTTGAGTGGGTGCAGGATCGCCAGGGATACTTCTGGAAGGAGTCGGTAGTCAACGAACATCTGGAAGAGATTATGAACGCGGCCTTCGATGATGTTGTCCGGTACGCGGAAACTCACGGCGTGAACAATCGCATCGCCGCCTACATGCTGGCGATCGACCGCGTGGCGTATACCATCCGCCAGCGTGGCATCTACGCCTAGCAAGATCGAAGATTGAAAACTATGGAGAGACGGGCGCCTCGCCCGTCCACCATGAAAGTCGGAAGGATTGAAGAATGAATTACCCATCAAGAAGATTTGCTTTATGGATGCTCGCTTGTCTGATGCTCGTGGCTGCTACGTCGCCGCCTTTGGCGAAGGCGCAGGCGAGCACGGGCACCGCCGCCGCTCCGTCTAGTCCCAGCCAAACTCCAGCCGCCCCGGCAGCCTCCGCCAACACCGCTGCGCCCAAGGCGACGGCTGGCAAGCCTTCCAGTTCGGACATCGCCGCCGCTAAAGCCAGCGGCAAAGTCTGGGTGAACACCGAGAGCCGCGTTTATCACAAGGGCGGCCGCTGGTATGGCAACACCAAGCAGGGAAAGTTCATGACTGAAGCGGATGCCAAATCTGCCGGCTACAAGGAAGCGCACAAAGATTGAGAAGAGCCGACCATGACTAAGAACTTCATGGCCGGGATTTGTCGCGCTTCTTGCGCTTAGCCCGATCAGCAGTCTGATCTGAAAATCATTTTCCAACCACAGTTTACCTCTTCACGACGCTTAGGGTGACGCTGGAGGGATATTGCGTCGAGTGGTGAACTTCGTTGTGGGCGACTATACCTTGTGATTCATTGTAGTTGTCGCCGCCGGTGTTGAGGTTGCGGTCGAAGTGTGGAAAGTTGCTGCTGCTGACTTCGATTCGCAACTGATGTCCGGGGGCGAGGTAGTTGCTGGTTTGCATGGGCTGGAGCGTGACTTTGTAAACCTTGCCCTTCTCCATCCACACGGGCGCCTTGTCATACCCCTCGCGGTAGCGGACACGCTGGATATTTTCGTCGATGTTATAGGCGGTGCCGTCGGGCAGCACCTCGATCAGTTTGACGGTAAAGTCAGTGTCCTTGGCATCGCTTGAGACGTAAAGCGTGACGTCGATGGGGCCGCTGACCTCGATGCCTTCCTGGAGCGGCCCGGTGCTGTAGACGAGGACGTCGCTGCGCATTTCCAATGCGCGTTGGTCGACCGCCCCAGGCTTGAAATCGGGGCCCATGCAGCAGAAGCCTCCGCCGCGCGTGGGCACGGGATTCATGGGATCGTAGACGAATTTGTCGGCGCTATCCTCCTGCGCCGGCGAGGGCAGCAGAGCGCCATCTCCGTTGAGAGAATTGGCGTGGCCGTCGCTGGCCAGGTAATACGTAACTGGCTTAGCGCCTTCCGGCGGCCAGGTGTCAGACGACTGCCACTTATTGCTTCCCATCGTGTAATAGCGGATCTTTGGCGTCTTGGCCAGCAGGCCGTTGTCCTCCCCTTTGAGGAAGTGATCAAACCAGCCGTAGGTGAACGCGTCATAGTCGAGTCGCGCATCGCCCATGTCCCGCTCGCCCACGATCGTGTGTTCCGCCGCCCGTTTGTAGGCGCAGTGGCCGACCGGAGCGATGATGGCGTACTGCTGGTTGGCTACAGTGGGGCTGGCGGTGCTGCGCACGTAGTTGTATGCCGCAAGGTTGGGGCCGACGCTAACGTCATACCATGTCATAAGCCAAAGGCCCGGTATATCGATCCGCATGCTGTCGTTCCACAGCCCACCCGCGTACCAGGAAGGATCGTTTGGCGTTCGTGCGATCATGCCCGGCTTGCCCGACGGCGTTGTGTCGGCGAAGATTCCGTGCGGGCTGCCGACGGCGGCCAGGATGTCCTTCTCGGGCAGGTGTTGCAGGGCTCTGGACCAGTCAACCGTGGGCGGCTGCGCGGAGAGATCATACGACTTGGCGGCTGCGACCAGCGCTTCCCGCGACATGCCCGCTGGAAGCGTGGGACGGCCGTCTTTGGTTTGCAGGCCCGAGTCGTACAGCCAGGTGCCGAAAAGCATTTGCACCGCGCCCCCGCGAAACCAGTTGCCTTGCTCGAAGTAAGGGCGGACGCGACCGACGCCGGCGCCGAAGCTCTCCGGGATGAAGGTAGCGAGGGCCTTGTTGCCACGCGAGGCCACGGCCAACTGCCACTCTGCCGTAGAGGAGCAGCCGATAAGGCCGACCTTGTCTGCAGACCAGGGCAGCCCGCCCATCCAGTCGAGCGCATCGTCGGAGTCAGTGAGGGGCGTCCCGAGAATGTCATAGTCGCCTTCGGAGAAATAGCGGCCGCGCTCGTTCATCTCGATGTAGCCGTACCCGCGCTTCACCGCTTCAAGCACGTTCGACATATCGCGAGGCGCGCCCAGCTCAACATCCCAGTAGTTGAAGTTGTAGGGGGTGCGGACGAAGATGATGGGATATTTCTTCGACTGGTCGATGGGGCGGTAGACGTCGGCTTGCATGCGCTTGCCATCGCGCATGGGCACCATGACCTTGCGCTCGATAATGGCAATGGATTCGAGTTCCTTTTCGGTGGCGTTGCGGCGTGCTATGGTGGCGGCGTCCTGCGACCTGGCCTGTGCTTGTGCCGGCGGGACGATGCCCGCGAAAATGGTGTTACATAAAACTGCCAGAAACGCCAACTTCGCAACGCGGTTCATTCCGGCCTCTTTCTTCGCGGACGAACTCGATTCCGCGCAGATACTATAACTCACGCCTCGCGCCGCTGGCCTTGGATATGCAGCCACGTAGTGGTGCAGTTTCACGATGGAGCCGATGAAATCGTTAACCACCAAGGGCACGAAGGATCACGAAGGCTTTTGGCTTCAGATATTTCCTCCGTGCACCTTAGCGGCCTTGGTGGTTAGCGATTTCGCAAATTGCACCACTACCCTCAGTCATCGGGTACTTGTACACGCCACTCGCTGCGGTTCTGGATGGGTGGTCGTCTATGTGGAAACCGACCGCTACCGCAGCCTGCTGTCCGTTGCCTTGTCCTCTGATGTAGAGCATAATCACATTAACCGCTCGGCGGCCCTGGTTCAATCATCGCGTGAATCTTCCTAACTACATCACGCTCACTCGCATCGCCGCGATTCCGCTTCTTATCTGGATTCTTTGCACCCCACGTTTCTCGGGCGAGCAGACCGGAGAGAGAGAGATTCTGGCGTCGGTGGTTTTCATCCTGGCCTCGATCACCGACGGCATTGACGGCTATCTCGCGCGCAAACGCGGCCAGATCACCACCATGGGCATGCTGCTCGATCCGCTGGCCGACAAGCTGCTGATCGCCGCCGCCTTCATCACGCTGGTGCAGTTCAATCCCGCCCTCGTCCCGGCATGGATGGCTGTGGTCATTATCGGGCGCGAGTTTCTGGTGAGCGGGCTCCGCACGATTGCCGCTTCTGAAGGTTTTACGATCCAGGCGAGCGAACTGGGCAAGTTCAAAATGCTGGTGCAGATTATTTCCGTGGTGGCTGTAATTCTCGCCCGGCGCTGGCACGATTGGCCCCTGTTCGGCACTTACTTCTTGCCCGTCCACTGGGTTGCGTGGGCCGCCATCTGGTTCATGGTTCTGCTTTCGCTGGTTTCTGCGCTCGACTACTTCGTTGCCTTCTGGTCGCGGATTGACCGCAAATCGGAAAAGCGGCGACGCCGGGCCTTCGTCCTCAGCCGACGCAGGAAAAGCGATGTCCAGGCTGTCTGAAAAACCGTCTGAAAGTCTCACCGTGCGCGACGTAGCTGGCTCCGCCCTGCTGCCGGAGTTTTCTTGCGAGCAACGCCGTGCCCTGCTCCTCATCGCCCACCAGTCGATTCTTTCCGGTTTGGATCATCAGCCTTTGCCGGAAGCGCCGCTTTCTCCGACTGGACTGTCTTATCCTCGAGGCGTCTTCACCACTCTCTACTTATGGGGCCAACTTCGGGGATGCGTCGGCTACGCCGTGCCGGTCGCGCCTCTGTATCGCGCTGTCGCAGAAACCGCACGCGCAGCCGCTTTCGAGGATTCCCGTTTCCCGCCAGTGACCCCGGAAGATGCTCTTAAACTGGAGGTTTCGCTGAGCGTGCTCTCTCGCCTGTTTCCGATTCATCCCTCGGCCCTGGAGGTTGGGCGTCACGGCCTGGTCATCTCGGATGGCGCTCGCCGCGGCCTCCTGCTGCCCCAGGTTCCGGTCGAACATGGTTGGGAGCGGGAGACGTTCCTTGAGCAAACCTGCCGCAAAGCTGGTCTACCTCTGGATGCATGGAACAAGGGCGCAACCATCGAGGCTTTCACCGCCGAGGTCTTTTCCGACACCGCCGTCGGAGCGGCCCGCTGAATTCTTCCGAAGTCTCTTCGTTGATTCCGCATCTCACTTCACAACGGGCCTCGTGGCACATGGGTAACTTGTTTTCTCTGCAAGAGAACGTAAGCTGGGTGCTGGCCGTTTGATTGTGAGGGTAATACGGAACTCGTAATCGTGATCGTCATATTGGTCGTCGCTGGCGCGATGATTCCTGGGAATCCTAAAATCCGTTTCTTCCGCTGAGCCCAGCGTTACACGCGCTCTCCGCACAGGGATTCCACACAAAGAAAAAGGGGAGATTCGCTCTCCCCCCTCGTTCCAATCCAATATTGCTTTGTCTTACTGCTGCTCGTCCAGTTCCACGGTGTCGCCGGCGTGTACATCTTCCAGCGCAAAGACGACCATGCCTGACGAACCGGTAGGGGTTACGTTCAGAACCACGACTTCTCCCACCGCGCGGCGTGGCAGATCCGCTACGTGAATGTTCGGCCCTTTGGTTTTCGTAAAGCGATCGGCTTCAAAGCTTGGAGGACGCGCCTGCGTATCCTCTGACGTCTGGGCTTTGAAGGAGAGCGAGTCGACGGGGTCTTTCAGGGTCGCAGTGTAGGACCGCACCACACGGAAATAGTCCCCTACTTTTACACCCTGGTTCGACCCCATATTCATATAAAGCTTCATGCCCGTGCCGAGGAAGCCGTCAAAGTCTTTACCTAGCACGATCCGTCCGGTCAACTTCCCATTCGCAGGCGCGAACCGATCGAAATGTCCCGGCACGTGGAAACTAACCGGCGGTTTCTCGACGAAAGGCATCGCTACATCTCCCGGATTGATGGGATCACAACTGAATTCCACCTGGGCGATGGCGCTGTGACTGCGCGTGTCGACAACCCGCACCCTGCCAATCTCTCCATAAGGGTGGCCTACGGCGCCCAGTATTTTTCTCTGCCCAGGATAAATTTCGTACTCGTTGACGTCCCGTATTTCGCGGACGATCGAATACAGTTGTCCGGCCTGGTAGCCGCTCCCCGCCAGGTAGACCAGTTCCCCAATCTCGAATTTGGTGGAGGTCGGCGTCTCCAAGCCGCCGTTCACGTAGTTGGCGTCGGGAATCCGGTTCTTGGTAATAAACCCCGCGCAGTAAATATCCGCTGCAGTCGGCGTCTGGAAACGCACGTATGGGACATTGACCGATGTATTGATGATTCCGGACGCATCGGGTGTGCTCGCCGAGGTCGACGACTGTTGGGCGACCGCCAAGTTCGCCATCACCGCCAGCAGCAATAACAATCCTGTTTTCTTCATCTTACCTCCGACTCCAATCGTTCCGGCTCTGCCCCGGCTATCTCTCTCGGAATACAAGGGTTACAGCCGAAAAGTAACAAGCGATTCGAGAAGGGTCAAGGTTACGAGGGTGTTTAGCCCGCTTGCTCCCAAAGTGCTTCCCGGCTGGTTCGGCAATCCTCGTGCCCACATCTATATGTTGCATGTATGCTTAAGCCCTTGTAATATCGCGCCGTCATTGAAAACAAATGGCCTTGGCTTATTCTTCTACTCTCGCGCCGCGCTTTCTGCCCTTGCACCTGCCCCGGGTGTGCCTGGCGGTGAGCGGGGACACGCTCGACGATATGCTCGCTACCGCCGAGTCCATGGCCCGTGATAACCCCTTCCTTGAGTTCCGTTTGGATTACCTGAAGCAGCCCCTGGCCGCGCTGCCCAAGATCCATCGCTTTCTCGATAGCCACCAGTACATCACGGCGGTGGGTACGTGCCGGCGTGTCGACAATGGCGGCAAGTTCAAGGGCTCGCTGGCGGCTCAATTGGAAGTGCTGACCAAAGCGGCCGCGGCGGGATGCCAGCTTGTCGACCTGGAGCTGCAGAGCGCGCAGAAAGCGAAGGCGGAAGCGATTGCGCGGCTGCGCAACCGCGCCGGACTCATCCTGTCATTCCATGATTTCCGCGCCACCCGCAACCTCGATGAGACGCTGGAAAAAATGCTGAAGATCCCGGCCGACTTCTACAAAGTCGTCGCCACCGCCACCACGCTCTCCGACAACGTGACCATGATGAAGTTTCTGCAAGCGCGGAGCGACAAGCATTCGCTAATCGGGTTGTGCATGGGAGAACAAGGAATCATCAGCCGGGTGCTGGGCGTGCGCGCCGGCAGTGTTTTCACTTTTGGCGCGGCCAGCGCGGAACTCAAAACTGCACCCGGACAGGTCAGCGCGCGCGATCTGCGCAGCATCTACCGCATCGATCAAGTCGACGCCGCCACTCGTGTTTATGGTGTCGCCGGCGATCCCGTCGAACACTCGCTCTCGCCCGTCATTATGAACACAGCGCTGCGCCGTGAGAACGTGAATGGCGTCTATGTGCCTCTTCACGCCAAAACGCTGAAGGATCTTCTGCACTGCGTGCGCGAGATTCCGCTCCACGGCCTCAGCGTCACCATGCCGTACAAGCAGTCGATTCTTTCGCATCTGGATAACACCGACGCGCACACGTCGAAGATCGGCGCCTGCAACACCGTCGTCCGCGGGCAGGAGGGGAAGCTTTACGGATTCAATACCGATGCCGCGGGTGTGGTTCGTCCCTTGGAGCAGCGGCTCTCGATCGAGAACGCGAAGGTTCTCGTGATCGGCGCCGGCGGCGCGGCCCGGGCGGCGGTTTTCGGTCTTAAAGAGCGGGGCGCTGAAATCTGGATCATGAATCGCACCGCCGCCAAGGCGCAGAAGCTCGCCCGCCAGGCTAAAGCGCGCAGCGTGAAACGGGCCGACCTGCGCAAGATGACGTTCGACGTGATCATTAACGCCACGCCTGTGGGCATGGGGAACACGCGCGACTGCCCGCTCAAAGACGATGAGATTCAGGCCCGCGTGGTTTTCGACATGGTGTACGACCCGGTCGAGACGCACTTGCTGCAAGTGGCGCGCGCCAAGGGGATCGCGGTCATTCCGGGAGTCGAAATGTTTGTGCAGCAAGCGGCCCGGCAGTTCGAGATCTGGACGGGCAAGCCCGCTCCCGCGGGCGATATGCTGCGCGCGGTTACGATCGCGCTCCAGGAGCGGGCGGCAGCGGCGAAAGCGAAGTCCTGAGACATTGGCGGGGTAGCCACACGAGCGGGTTTCGCGATTTTTCCACAATTGAGGGCGTGGCCGGTTAGTCTGAACGATCGTCGGGAAGCCTTTGCTAGCGCGCCAAAATTGCTTTCGTAGCAAATTGAGACAATTGGGGATGCATCGATCGCAACAAAGGTTGCAAATAAGACGGACCGGCAGTAATATGACCTTGGACGCGGAATTCGCGTCCACCTTAACCCAAAAAACAAAAACTTCCAGGTAGAAACGCAGCCCTAGCTTTGCCAGCAAATCTAAAGGGGTGCCTAAAGCCCCGGTGCAATTCGGAGAGAATGCATGTCGTGGTACGCGTACTGCCTCACGGAACACCCGACCCTTGCTAATGGTGTTCGCGCCCGTCGTCCCTTTCTTCTAGATGGTATTCAGGGTGTGAACTCCGCGCCCGTCATGAGCTACCCGAGTGGAGAATTCGCGGTTATTGTGAGTGAATTTGACCGCGCGACCTCGAAACTCGATGAAAAGTCCGTCCTTGAACATGCCCGGGTGGTGAGCCAGAGCTTCCGAACGGCAACCGTGCTGCCTTTCCGATTCGGAACGATTTTCGACACGGAAGATGCAATCCGGCAGGCGGTGCGGTCGAACCGGCGCACTTTCTGTGAGAGCGTGGCGCGGCTCCGGGGCAAATCGGAGATGCGGATCAAGCTGACGGTGCGCGACGGCTCTGTCCGCGGGAACATGGAAGAGATTGTGCTGCCGGATACGGTCGGCCGCGAGTACCTGAGCAAGCTCCGGGAGAAGGCGTCTCGGGAGCGCGAGCGCCAGACCAAAGCGCGAGCCCTTTCGGTCCAGGTGCATAAGCTCTTCAACCCTCTTGAGGAAGAAGTGAGCTGCAAGAAGGTCGACGCCGACGGAATGTTGCTTGATATCGCTCACCTGATCGACACCAAGTCGATCGAAAAATATCAGAACCGGTACAGCACGGCTGCCAAACAACTCAAGAACTGCCAGATGGTCGTGACCGGTCCGTGGCCTCCCTATCATTTCCTGCCGGGGAAGGTACGCACAGTCGCCCGCGACAGCTAGAAACTGTATCGATCTATAATGTGCCGACATATCACGAACCCCCTACTGCAGGGGGTTTTTGTATTTTGGGGAGAATGTGGAATTCGGGCTGCAAGTTGAGCACGATGGTTCTGGCGGGGAGTGCTGCCCGGTGCTGCGGCCAATGTGCAGCTTTGTGCATCAAGGCGGGCATTGCGGGATGATCCGGTGGCTTGTCCGCGGCCGGGAAATTCATCCTAAGAGACTGATTTTGAACAGGTTCCCAAAACGGGGCCGGAGCCTCATCCGGATTTACTATTTTGGTTCGGCAAGTGCTTATTTCAATGGCAGCTGAAGAGGCTACCCGTTGCAACAACTTCACTATCGAGATCATCGATCCCACTCTGTCCGTTCTACTCCCCAGAGCGGCGCCAAATAGCGTTTCCTCTGATTCCCGCCCACTTCGCCTCTTTGAAAAGGGTGGCCCCGCAAGGGGCCGCTTTTTTTTGTTCTCCAGGTTCGCGCCTGCTTGAGGGCAAGTCAAAGTAGTCCACTGCCCCGGTTTTGGTGGTGGCTCAGTTTGAAAATGCAAGCAAGCCACGGGTACGAAACCAGGGCGACCAAATGAAAAATTGTCATCCTGACCCTGAGCTTGCCGCAGGGGAAGGACCTGCTGTTTGCGGCCACAATCGGTCCAGTTGACGGGCGAACTCTCCCGCGCTTAGGATATTTGTTCGACTTCATCTGGAATGAAGTGCCCGTGAGGCGCGACTTTTGCTTCACGGCAGGCAGCAATCATGGACAAGAAGAAACTCGAGACTTTCAGGAAGCGATTGGAAACCCGGCGGCAGGAACTGCGCCAGATGGTGACCCGCAATCAGAAGGACGGACGTACCGCGGACGACGAGGCCACGCAGGATGTCGCCGACCGTGCCGCCAGTTCGTACAACAAGGAATTTCTCTTCAGCCAGAGCAACAACGACCGGCAGTTACTCAATATGGTCGACGGGGCGCTGGCGCGCATTCGTGAAGGCAGCTTCGGAGAATGCGTGTCATGCGGTAAAGAGATCAATGGCAAGCGTCTGGAGGCCGTCCCGTGGACCCGCCATTGCATCGAATGCCAGGAAAAAGCCGAGAAGGGCGTGCTGGAAACCGCCCAATAGCAGCCAGCTTTCAGCACTTTTCTGCACTTATTTTTCATCACTTAGCGTGGCCCGTTCGGGCCATGCTGTTCTCCTGTCTTTTGCGGACAAAAGCAAGCTGGCGGTGCTATGATTTCGGTAATGCTCGCGCCTCGCCCCAGAGGGCTTGGCGAGCGAAATCTTAGACCCAAAGGTGAAATTCATGGCTTGGACCAGTCCTGTGTTTGAAGAAGTTGTTCTCTGCTGCGAAATCAACTCCTACGTGAGCGCAAAACTCTAACCCTGCAAAGATGCACATTCAAATCCTCGGTTCTGCGGCCGGGGGTAGGTTCCCGCAGTGGAATTGCGGCTGCGGGAATTGTGTTGCTGTTCGCAACAACGTGCGCAAAAATGACCGGGAAGTTTTCCGGGGCAAGGCGCGCACGCAGGCTCAACTCGCGCTGAGTGCGGACGGTTCCGCCTGGTTTTTAGTTGGAGCCTGTCCCGACCTGGCCTTCCAAATCGAAAACTCCCCTGAACTTCATCCTCGTGCTTTGCCTAAGACTCCGCGCGATTCACCGATTGCCGGTGTGGTGCTCGGAAGCTGCGATCTCGACCACGTGGTGGGATTGCTGCTGCTCCGCGAACTTCAGCCATTGCGCGTGTATGCGGCTCCCTCGATCTTGCGGATTCTGCGGGAAGAGAACAGCATGTTCGGAATGCTGAATCGGGTCGAGCCACAAGTGGTCTGGACCCCGATGCAGGCGGACGCGCCGTTTCCTTTGTTGTCCGCCGACGGGAAAGATTCCGGACTGCGGTGCGAGGTTCGCTACCTTTCGGGGCGCTATCCAAAGTATGTCAAAGGCGCGGTTGCGGAGCTTGGCTGCGATGAAGCTACAGCGGCATTGTTTTTCGGGTCTGGGTCGGGGAAACGAATCGCGTACATTCCTGCCGCCGGGAGCCTCAGCGATGCGATACTCGAAAAGATCGATGGCGTAGAGCTGCTCTTGTTTGACGGCACTTTTTGGAGCGATGACGAATTACAGCGCGTGCAGGGCAGCGGTGAGACGGCGCACCAGATGGGACACATTCCGATTGAAGAAAGTTTGCGCCTGCTGAAAAATATTAAAGCCGGGCGCAAGATGTTCATCCATCTCAATAACACAAATCCGATTCTGAACGAGGCTAGTCCCGAACATCACGCCGTGCGCCAGGCTGGTTGGGAAGTGGCGGAGGACAATTGGCAACTGGATCTGTAGCCGGAAATATGTCAGGCGCTGCGAAACTTACGTTCGATGAATTACGGACGGCGATGCGGCAGGTCGGCGAAGAGCGTTATCACCACAAGCATCCCTTCCACCTGCTCATGCATGAGGGAAAGCTCAGCCGCGGACAATTGCAGGCCTGGGCGCTGAATCGTTATTACTACCAGTCAATTATTCCGATGAAGGACGCGATCATTCTTTCGCGCGCGAGCGATCCGTCGTTTCGGCGGGTCTGGCGAAAACGCATTGTGGACCACGACGGGGATGAGCAGCGGAATGGCGGAATCCTGCGCTGGATCAAGCTGGCGGAGGCGACCGGGCTGGATAAGGACCGAGTGATGCGGGTGGATGGAGTTCTGCCCGCCACGCGTTTCATCGGAAACGAATATCTCAACCTGGTGCGGACGCGGCCTTTTCTGGAATGTGTCGCTTCTTCACTGACCGAACTTTTTTCGCGCGATTTGATTACGCTGCGCATGGAGAAGTTGCGTGAGCACTATCCCTGGCTTGCGTCCGGGCTCGATTATTTCGAAGCGCGGCTGACGGAGGCTCCGGAGGACGCGGCCTTTGCGATTCAGTATGTATTTGAACACGCCGCTACGCGCGCGGAGCAGGAGAGCGCGATCGGGGCGTTACGCGACAAGTGCGACATCCTCTGGGCGCAGCTGGACGCGCTTCATTTCGCTTATGTCGAGCCGGGATGGCCGCCGCCGGGCGCATTTCGGATTGAGGCAGATGCGAAGCACCTCAAGGAGAACCGTGGCTGAGCTTACTGATACGAGCGTTCCAAAGTTTGCGGCAGGATGCCGCTGGGGCGGGACCACGGACGCGCCGGTCGTGCTCTTCCCGGAAGGCGCAATTCGCGTGGAAGGAACCGGCCGCATCATCCTTGAACTTTGCGACGGCCATTTCTCGCTGGCGCAGATCGTGGAGCAACTGGAAACGCAGTTCATGCTGGCGCCAAAGGGCAAGGTTCGCACCGATGTTCAGACATTTCTGGAGCAGCTGCACGCCAAGCGCATAATAGATTATTGAGGCATTTAGTCATTGAGGTACTGAATCATTGATGCAATGACTAAATGACTAAATGACTAAATGATTCAATGACTCAATGTTCCAATCCGCTGGCCCTGATTGCCGAGATCACGCACCGCTGCCCGTTGCATTGCGTCTACTGCTCGAATCCGCTGGAGCTGACTTCACGTAAAGAGGAACTCGGGACGGCCGACTGGCTGCGGGTTTTCAGCGAGGCGGCGGCGCTCGGCGTTCTGCATCTGCACCTTACCGGAGGCGAGCCGCTGGCGCGCGCGGACTTGACTGCGATGATTGCCGGAGCGCGGCAGACGCGTCTTTACACGAACCTCATCACTTCCGGGATTGGGCTGTCGCGTGAGCGACTGGCCCAGCTGGTTGAGGCAGGTCTCGACCATATCCAACTCAGCTTTCAGGATTCGAACGAAGGCCCTGCCAACTGGATCGCCGGAACGCGCGCGCACGCGCACAAGCTCGAACTGGCGGCGTGGATCGGCGAACATCAGAGCGGCAAGCGTCAGACCGGCAAGGGCCGCATCGCGTTCACCGTAAATCTGGTCGTGCACCGGCAGAACATCGAGCACCTTGAGGAAATGATTGCCGCGCTCGAAGCGCTGCATCCCGATCGCATGGAGATCGCGCACGCGCAGTATTACGGGTGGGCCCTCCAGAACCGGCCGGCGCTGCTGCCGACGCGCCTGCAACTGGACCGCGCAGTGGCCGTGGTTGCGGCGGCGGAGGAGCGGTTGCGCGGCAAAGTTCGCATTGACATGGTCATTCCCGATTACCACGCGCGCTTTCCCAAAGCCTGCATGGGCGGATGGGGACGCCAGTTGCTGCTGATCGATCCCGCAGGGCGCGCGCTGCCGTGTCATGCGGCGGGCGTGATTCCGGGGATGCGTTTTGATAACGTGCGCGAACATTCGCTTGATTGGATCTGGACGAGTTCCGAAGCATTTCAGAAATTTCGCGGCGAAGACTGGATGCCGGAGCCCTGCCGCTCCTGCGATCGGCGCCATGAAGATTTTGGCGGATGCCGATGCCAGGCTTTTCTCTTGACGGGCGATGCCGCGGCGACCGACCCGGTGTGCGAACTGGCGCCGCTGCATCATTTGATTGAAGATGCGGTACGCGAGGATGCAGTGACGGGTTCGGCTCCCGAAGTTCACGAGGCACCCTTCCACGTTCTGCAGAAGGAGATGGATGAGTTCTGGAGTTATCGGACGGACCCGAAGTAAGCGCCCTGAAGTAAATGGGGAATACCCGGCTTGCATAGCTGCTCACCTGCTGCCCCGCTCGATAGCCCCGCTTCTGAGCCCCGGCAGGGGCGATTGAAAATAGCCCCGCGCTTCAGCGCCGGGACAAGATCGAAGAACCGTCCCGGTGGCGGCGGAATTGGCCAACCACGTTTGGAATTTGGAAGAAATGGTGAGACTATTGGATCAGAGAACGGCCGGAGTAGCGCCATGAAATACCGAATTGTTATGTGGTCGAGTGCGGGCTTTCTTGTTGCGGGCTTCTGGGCAATTTATTTCTTTCCAACAGCTCCGATTCCCATAACTTCAGCCGAACCAATGTGGACTCTTGCCCGTTTTACTTGCCCGGTTGTGTTTGCCAGTTCCTATTTTCATTTCCCAGTTGGTGTCTATTCGGCCCTTCTTGCGAATGCTGCGACGTATGCTCTGGCCGGTCTGACTATGGAAACGTTGCGGCAACAACTGAATCACACGAAATAATTCAAAAGCCCACGACTGAACGCACTCACGCTTTGACGCTCTGGAAATCCGCCTGTTAGACTGAAGAATTGTCAGCCAACCTTTAAGCGAAGAAGGAAGCCCGTGCGCGCACAGACCCGGCATCAGATGAAACAAGACCGCTTCAGCAAGGTCACGCTTGAGGCAGCGGAGAACGCGGCCCATTGGAGCGAGGAGCACAAGACGAAGCTCGCGGTGATTGTGATTGCGGTCGCGGTTATAGCCGCCATCGCGTTTGGCGGCTGGTACTACGTCAACACGCAGGACGAAAAGGCGAGCGCCGGGTTTTCTACCGCGGTCCGCACCTTTGAAACGCCGGTGCGTCCGGTGGGCATGCCGGCGCAACCGGGAGTCGATAGCTTCGCGTCAACACAGGAACGTAACACGGCGGCGCGCAAGCAGTTTCAGACGATTATCGATCAGTATCCGCACACGCACACGGCCGACCTGGCGCGCTATTTTGTGGGATTGATCGCATCACAGCTGGGGGACAATGTGGTAGCGGAGCGCAGTCTGCAGGGGGCGGCTGGCTCTTCGAACGGCGATCTTGCGGCACTCGGCAAGTTCGCGCTGGCTTCGATCTATCGGGGCGAGAATAAGGACGCGCAGGCCGTCGATCTTTATAAGCAGTTGATCGCGAAGCCCACGATGGTTGTGAGTAAGGCGACAGCGCAGCTCGAACTGGCGGGATTCTACGAGTCGCAAAAGAAACCGGACGAGGCCAAGAAGATTTACGATCAGGTGGAGAAAGAAAATCCAACCACCGAAGCGGCATCACTGGCGCAGCGTCGGGCGGCCGCGCTTAAGCAGTAATCTGGGAGCCGTTTTTTCCGTGTGGGGACGGACGCCCTCGCCCGTCCAAGCCCAGCGCAGTTCGGCCAGCACCCATTCCCCCCAGAGCTAGCGAGATACGGCGGCGACGCTACGCAGGCAGGCTATGAGTCGCTCGCAATCTTCGGTCGTGTTGTAAACGTGCGGCGTCACGCGAATCGAACTTCCTCGAACGCTGACGAATACCTTCTCGCGCGCGAGCATTTCGGGCAGCTCCTTCGGAATTGGCTGTTTCCTCCGCAGGGCGAGATAGTGAGGCGCGCGCAACGGTTCGGCGGGCGCGAAGAAGCCCATCTCCGCCGTAGCTTTAGCCAGGTGACGATTTAGCGCGCCGCTGGTCTCGGAGATGCGGGCAACTTCCCAATCGAGCAATTGGTGCATGGCGCGCACGGCGGCGGGCAGCAGCGCGAAGTTGGAGCGTTCGCCCATGTCGAAACGCCGCGCGCCATCATCGTAATTTTCGTTGTACAGGATGAGGCTGGCGAAATCGCGGGCGTTGGCGCGCTGAATCCAATTCTCCTCCAACGGCCGGCCGTGCTGCCATTTTGGCGCGACGTAGAGAAGCCCGACGGAATAGGGTCCGAGCAGCCATTTATAGCTGGCGGCGACGGCGAAATCCGGTTGCACTTCCCGCACGTTAAACGGCAGCGCGCCGAGCGACTGGGTGAGATCGAGCGCGAGCGCGACCCCGAGCTTACGGCAAGCTTCGCCGATGCGGACGAGGTCGAGTCTGCCGCCGCTGGTCCACTGCACGTTCGGCAGCGCGGCAATCGCCACCTCGGCGGTCAGAGAATCGAGAACGGCCGCGGTCCAGTCGTGGTCTTCTGGCCACGGAACGATCTTCAAATGTGCGCCAGTTTCTTCGGCCAGACGCTGCCACGCATAGTAGTTCGACGGGAACTGCTCGACGAGCACGAGAATGCCTTGGTTCTTCGTGACCGGCAAATTTCGTGCGGCAGTCGCGATGCCGTAGCTGGCCGAGGGGACAATGGCAACGCAGTCCGCCGAGCAATCGAGGAGCTGCGCGGCAGTCGCGCGAAACTCGTCCGGGCCAGTGAAGAATTTGTCAGGAGTCAGTTCCCACGGGTGAGCTTTGCGGGCAAGGGCGGCGGCCCCGGCTTCAACGACCGGCTTCATCAGCGGTGACATGTAGGCGCAGTTTAGGTAGGCAACGTCTTGCGGGATGTCGAAGAGATGGCGCTGGCAGGGAATCATTCTTAGTCCAAAGTGCCTGGCTCGATGACAACATTCTACAACCCTCTCGCCAGCGGGACGCCGGCCAGAACGGCTTAAAAAGCTCCCAGCCAGCGGACGGGAAAGCGGCTGCCGAGGGCGTTCACTAGGCGCTCGTCGGCGGTCATGAGTTCGGCGCCGGTGGCGACGGCCAATGCGACATAGGTGCTGTCGTAAACGGTTCTGTCAAAATCGACAGCGATCTTACAGGCTTCGGGAAGGACGGCTCGGCTCGGCAAGGTCGGAAAATCGCGGCTGAGCATCGCATCCAGGCCGTGACGAGCCAATTCGGCGGTAAGCTGGCCACGCTTCGCGGCTTTCCAGAGGAAGCTTCCGATCTCGAGCCAGAACAAGTCCGGAACCACGACTCGGACCGAACCGTCGACATAGGCTCGAAGAAAGCGGTCGGCGCGATCCGCCAGCGGTTCGTCGATCTCGGGTGAGGCCCACTTGGCGCCGACGCTTGCATCCATCACGAAAGTCTTCACCGCGCACGATCCTCGCGGATCGTATCCTCGGCAGGGGGAAACGGACCTTTGCCGACGGGCTTGTGCGAGCGAAGTTCGAACAAATCGTCGTAGAACTGGCGGCGTCTTTTGAGTTCGGCCGCGGTTGGTACCGTGTCTTTCAAAAGCGCAATGACTTCGGCGGCAATAGAACTGCGGTTCTTGCGGGCGCGGGCGCGTAGCGCTTCGTAAAGGTCCTTGGGCACGTTTTCCACGTATAGGGTGGACATAGTAGAAGTCTAGCACATCCATAGACCTCACATCCAGCCTGTGAGCGCCATCACAGACACCAATCCCGCAGAGTGTGACAATGCCTTGTAATCACAATAGGAAAGCTGCGCCCGTCTCCAGAGACGGCCAGCGAATCGTTACCAGTTTTTTGAAATCGAGATAAGAGAAAAAGGTAGCTAAGTCCTTTAGAAGGGATAGCTTGGAGATAACTCTTTTAATCTCAATACTTTAGCGCAAATCGGGGGGGGTACAAAAGCAACACCAAAACCAACACCCAACCCACCAATAAAGAACGAAACCAATCCTCAAAGAAATGCGGTGGAGAGACGGGCGACCTCGCCCGTCCGACGCCGAGCAAACCTCGGCAGTTGCCGGTGCACAACATCGCGGTGGTGTTCTAATCTTCTTCTTCACCGCAGAGACACGGAGCACCGCAACTGCGTGGCAAAACCTTTCTCGTGTGGTTCTTGCCATGTGGTTTTGCCCCTTCAAGTTTTTCTCCGTGTCTCCGTGCCTCTGTGGTAGAAAAGCAAATTGGGGCACCGCCAGCACCGCCGCTTCCTTGACACTCTGTTTTCGGGCCTTTATTCTTACTTATTGCTCCCTGGGAGACTTCCGTCTCTGCGTGCACTTCCGCGGGCCTTTGCGGTAATTTGAGTGGGGGCGGCGGAGGTTCCAAGCTTCAATGTTCATCGAACTTAAGGATCTGGAGATTAATCCGGTCGATTTCCGGGAGGAAATCAGCCCAGGTGTGATTGATCTGGGTCCGGAGGTGCGGCAGCGGTCAATGCTGCGGAGCGAGGGACGGGCGGATCTGGTCGAGGAGCACCACGGCAAACACAAGGTGGTGCAGGACATCCGGGTGAAGGGCAAGCTGGAGACGAGCCTGGAAGTCGCCTGTGCACGCTGCCTTGATCCGGTGGTGCACGAGGTGGAGCGCAGCTTCGATCTTCTGTATCGGCCGCTCGGGACCGACTCGGGGCACGAAGAGCTTTCGGTCACCGACGCCGAAGCCGAGATTGGGTATTACGAGGGCGAAGGGCTGTTGCTGGAAGATGCGCTACGGGAGCAGGTTCTGCTGGCGCTGCCATTGAAGACGATTTGCCGCGACGATTGCAAAGGTTTGTGTGCGCATTGCGGCAAGAACCTGAATGAAACTCAGTGCTCATGCGTGGACGAGGTCGAGGACCCGCGGTGGTCGGCGCTGAAAGAAATACGGGATAAGTTGAATCAGTAGAAGGAGCGTTCCCAGTTCTCAGTCAACCCGCTTGGCTGAGAATTGAGATCTGGGAACTGAAAACGGAAAACATTATGCCTAATCCAAAACGTCGACATTCGCAAAAACGTACCGCTACGCGGCGCGCACATGACTCGCTCTCTAAGCACTCGCTCTCAGAGTGTCCGAACTGCCATGAGCAGAAGATGCCGCACCGTGCCTGTCCGAAATGTGGAACCTACAAGGGCCGCGAAGTTCTAGAGGTCGAAGAGAAATCGTAGCTAAGAAGCCCAGTTTTCTTCCATGCCTATCGTAATCGCTCTGGACGCGATGGGGTCCGACAAGGCTCCGAAGCCGGAGATTGAAGGCGCATTGCAGGCGGCGCGCCATCACGGCGTCGGCGTGCTGCTGGTCGGGCCGGAACCGCGGCTGCGGGCCGAACTGGCGCGCTATCCCGGAGCGCGGCGCTTGCCGGTGGAAGTGGTTCACGCCAGCGAAGTCATCACCATGGACGACAAAGTGGACGCGATTCGCGGCAAACGCGATTCGTCGATCCGCGTCGGACTGCGGCTGGTCCGCGAGGGGCGGGCGGCGGGATTTGTGACCGCGGGCAACACGGGCGCCGCCATGGCTACGGCGAAAATGGTGCTGGGCGCGTTGCCCGGAGTGGATCGTCCGGCGCTCGCAGCGGCGTTCCCTACGGTTCTGAACACGGCTGCGGTTCTGCTTGACGTCGGCGCGAACGTGGATTGCACGCCGAATAACCTGGCGCAGTTCGCGGTGATGGGTGATATTTACTGCCGTTCGATTTTCGGCATGAAGCATCCGCGGGTCGGGCTGCTGTCGATCGGCGAAGAAGAAGGCAAAGGCAACCTGCTGACGCGCGAAGCGTTTCAACAGCTCAAGCGGCTTCCCATCAATTTTATCGGCAATGTGGAAGGCCGCGACTTATACAACGGTCACGTGGATGTGATTGTGGCAGACGGATTCGTCGGCAACGTTGCGCTGAAGACTTCCGAGGGCGTGGCGCGGCTGGTACGTGCCGTGCTGAAAGAGACCTTGAAGTCGACGATCACGCGGCAGGTAGGTGCGTATATTTCGCGCAACGCCTTTTCTGACTTCAAAAAGCGGCTGGATCACACGGAGTACGGCGGCGCGCCGCTGCTGGGCATAAAGGGCGTGTGCATCATCACGCATGGGTCATCGAACACGAATGCCATGAAGAATGCGGTGCGAGTAGCGGCGGAATTCGCCCAGGGCAAAGTGAACGAGACCATTGAACGCGAGCTGGCGGGGCTGAGCGCGATGACTAGCACCGCGCTTAGCACTTAGCATTTGGCATTTGCCATTTAGCAACTACGCCGCATCCTGAGCGCTTTGGCTAAATGCTAAGGGCAAACTATTCTAAATATCTCAATGGCAGATTCGACATCATCGATTGCTTTTCTTTTTCCCGGCCAGGGCTCGCAATGCGTTGGTATGGGCAAAGAGCTGGCCGACAACTACGCCGTCGCGCGCCAAACTTTTGAGGAGGCCGACGAAGCGCTCGGGATCAAGCTGTCGCAGCTTTGTTGCGAAGGTCCGGAAGAGAAATTGAAGCTGACCGAGGTAACCCAGCCGGCGATACTGACGGCGTCGGTAGCGGCCTGGCGCGTGTTGCAGGAAAAAGGTTTGAAGCCCAATTTTGTGGCCGGCCACAGCCTGGGCGAATATTCGGCGCACGTGGCGGCGGGTACGTTGAGGTTTGCGGATGCGGTCCGGATGGTTCGCAATCGCGGCAAGTATATGCAGGAAGCGGTGCCGGTGGGCGTCGGCGCGATGGCGGCAATTCTGGGGATGACGCTCGACCAGGTCAGCGAAATCGCGAACGACGCGGCGCAGGGAGAAGTTTGCCAGGCAGCCAATATTAATTCTCCCGAGCAAATTGTTATTTCGGGCAACACCGGCGCAGTGGAGCGCGCCATCAACCTTGCCACCGAGCGCGGCGCGAAGAAGGCTGTGAGACTGCCGGTCAGCGCACCGTTCCATTGTTCGCTGATGCAGCCGGCGCAGGATCGTCTGGCGGCGGACATGGGCGCGCTGGAATTTCAGAATCCGTCGTGCCCGGTGGTGTGCAATGTTGATGCGAAGGTGGTCGCTTCCGCCGAAGCTTCACGCGACGCCTTGATTCGGCAGGTGACGGGCGCCGTGAGATGGGAACCGTCGGTGCGGCTGCTGATTGATAAGGGCGTCGGGCTGTTTATCGAAGTCGGGCCGGGCAAGGTTCTCTGGGGACTGATTCGGCAGATCGACCGCTCCAAGACTTGCTTGACGGTGGGGGATGAAGCGTCACTGCAGAAGACCCTGGCGCAGATTGCGGCGATGGCAGCTTAGGTGCCGAGCTGCGCTCGGCGGGACGGGGCAGAGCCCCGTCACCACACAGGCAGCAACTAGTAGGGGAATACCGTCAGGGTCTTATCTGATTTTTGCACGAACATTCTTGCGTGCTCGGTGCGGTCGTTGACGATGACCTCGACTACCGCGCCTCCAGCGCCAAAACCTTTTGTATTGGCTGATCCGTAGATTTTGTGGGACTTGATGAGGCCCCACTCGCCACCCGGTCCCCAGTCGCGATAGAAGTCGGCGTAGGTGTACTGAGAATATTTCTGCTGATGCTGGCGCCAGCCGGGATCGTTGAAATAGATGCCGTAGGCGGTTTCGTAGTCCTGATGCTGAAGCGCCGTAAAAAATTTGTCTACGGTGTGCTCCTCGGGCCAGTTGCGATACATCCACGCTAGCGCAGCCAGTACAATCACCACCACGATGGTGAGCGCGATCTTGATCTTCCGCCGCCGCAACTTCGCGGGGTCGTAGGGCTGAGCGTCGAGAAGGGTCATAAATCTCCACTAAGCATAACGGATTCCGGGACGATAAAGACAGCGAAAGGAATTGTGGCTGGTGAGTCCGCCATTTGGGGGCACCAAAAGTAGCGGGCGGACATTGAACGACGGTTCAGGTTGCGCCGCTAAAGCTTTTCGAGACTCTGCCGATCTTAGATTTGACCGCCGTTGGTTGATGAGCGGCCGCCACATTAAGGGTTGATAAGAAGCTGCCGATACAAGAGGTTAGGTTGGAGAAACGTATGAGAGTCGAATTCACAACATTTGAACTGGAGTCACTCGGAGAAACGACCACGGGCAGCACCTGCGAGAGCAGGACCACCGGGATCTCAGCGGACCAGGCATCGAACAGGGCGTCGCGCAGCATTTCTAACTTCGATCAAACCGGCTTCTCGCTCGATCCATCGCAATTGCAGTCGCTGGAAGCCCAGGTTCTGGCACAGCCTGAAATCCGCCGGGCCAAGGTTCGATCGCTGCAACGGGCGATCGGCAATGGCGAATATTCGGTACCGGCCGACCGAGTTGCCGATGCGCTGGTCAGCGAACTGGAGGAACTCCAGGGTTAACGCAGGTGAACGACGACGGCGCGAAGAAAACGGCGCCACCGTCTCGACCGGAGCACCGAAGCTGATGGGCGTGAGTGCTGCCCGACCTTCTACAGCAATAATTCAAACCAGAGTGCGCTTTCGATCGGAATCACGGAATAGGGCGGGATTTCCCGGAACCCCAGCCTGCGATAGAGCTGGACCGCATCGCTCATTGCCGATTCAATCGTATCCAGACGCATGCGCTCATAGCCGATCGAGCGCGCCTCGGCGATGAGGCGTTCGGCGAGCATTCGGCCGAGGCCCAGTCCGCGATCGTCAGGCCGCACGTAGAGCCGCTTCATCTCGCAGATACCGGCTTCAAGTCGGCGTAGCGCAACGCATCCGGCGGCGTGACCCCGGCATCGGGCAAGCAACAATCTGCCGATCGGCGGAGCATACGCGCCCGGAAGGTTTTTCAATTCCTCATCAAAACTCTGGAAGCAAAGGCTGAAGCCTAGAGAATCGCCATATTGGACGAAGAGGCTGCGAGCTTGTTCGATGTCTTCGGGGAGCGTGGCCTGAATCAAATCGATCGGGATTGGATCGCGTGTTCTCCGATCATCCTCATTCAGATTGCTTTTGCCGTCAGCAGAGGTTGTCACTGGGTAACCTTACTGTTGTATCCGGAGGGTCTCTTCCATTCTATCTCTCGCGCTGGCGATTGCGTGCGGCGCACGAGACGATTAAGATTTCTCCACCCCATGTCTGAAGTAATTTCGACCGAGCCCACGACTTCGCATCCCACTTCCTCTGCCGCGCCCGAAGCTTCCGTCGAGGTTTTCGCCGTTTACGGGGTCGAGCCCGAAATCCAGGCCTACGCGATGGCCAAGTATTCGCGCTCGTCGCTCTCCATGAAAGAGTCGCTGAGGGAAATTACGGCGCAGAAGGCGGAAAAATTTCTTAACACTTTTTATTTTCAGTACGGGCACCGGTCGATCGCCGACCTGGCCCACATCGCGCTCGCCATCGAGCGCCTATCCATCCTCGCCGCCATTGTTGTTGCTGACGAGCAGCGCTGGGATGGGCAGGAGCGCTCGACTCGCTACCAGAACTTCAGGAAGAGCGGTTATTACACGCCGAATTTCGGCGACGTTCCGCGGAATTCGGAGGTTGCGTCCGCGAAGATCTATCGCGACACCATGGAGCGCCTGTTCACGGCCTACGAAACAGTTTCGCAGCGGACGTTCGAATATCTCGCCAGCATTACGCCACGGCCCGCCGAAATGAAGCCTGATGCTTACGAGCGCACTCTGCGCGCACGCGCCTTCGACATTTCGCGGTATCTGTTACCGCTCGCGACCAACACTTCACTGGGGGAGATCGTCAACGCGCGCACGCTGGAGACGCAGGTCGCTCACCTGCTCGCGCAACCGCATAAAGAAGTCCGCGATCTGGGAGCGCTGCTGAAGCACGCCGCTATTTCTCCAGCCTACAATGCGAATGAAGAATCGCTGCGCGCTCTGGTGGCGGAGATTCGCGCCGTGTCTCCTGAAATCGCCGAACGCGCCGAACGCGAACTCCTGCGGGAGGTGAGAGTTGCGCCAACTCTGGTCAAATATGCCGATCCGAATGTCTACGAAATCGAGACGCACCGCGAACTCCGGCAGGCCGCTGCAGAACTGATGCAAGGCGCCGCGATTGAACCGGCGCCGCTGGTTGACTTACTCGACGGCGATGCGATGGAGATCGAACTGGCGACCACGCTGCTCTACTCCCATTGTCATTATTCCTACCGGCAACTTCGCAAAGGAATTGAAGCGGCGGGCGAGGCGCGACGGCGCGAAATTATTGACCTGGGGCTGCGTCATCGCGGACGCCACGACGAGATGCCGCGCGTCTTCTCGGCAGGCCAGCAGTTCTGTTTCGACATTCTCATGGATATCGGCGGCTTCCGCGACATGCACCGTCACCGCCGCTGCATACAGATCATGCAGGATTTCACCACTGCCCATGGCTTCGACACTCCGCCCGAGGTCGAAGCTGCCGGAGTCCGGACCGACTATGAGTCCGCGATGAAGGGCGCGGAAGCGACGGCGCAAAGGCTTTCGGCGTCGGGGGGTGAGGAAGCCCGGGAAAACGCGCAATATGCCATCCCACTCGCTTTCCGCAAGCGCACGCTGTTCAAGATGGACTTCGCCGAGGCAGTTTATATCTCCGAGTTGCGGACCACGCCCGCCGGACACACCTCCTATCGCAACGTGGCTTACGCCATGTATGAAGCGGTCGCCGCGAAATACCCGGCGCTGGGAAAGTATTTCCGGGTGCATTATGTACGCGAGCCGGTGGATTTGCTGAAGCGCTAAAAGCTGCTTGGGCGGGCGCAAAATTGACGCCGATGCATCCCGCCTCTAGAATCAGCTCAGACATGCCCCTCTACGAATACCTGTGCAAGAAGTGCGGACACCGGTTCGAAAAGATCCGCAAGTTCTCCGATAAACAGCTGCGAAAGTGCCCCGAGTGCGGAGGCGTCATTGAGCAAGTGGTCTCGGCTCCGGCTGTGCAATTTAAAGGGTCAGGCTGGTACGTGACCGATTATGCGAAGAAAGGGGCTGGTTCTTCGGGGTCGTCTTCCGGATCCTCCTCTGAAGGCGACAGCGGCACGAAGGAAACGAAAGACGCCAAAGACGGGAAAGACACAAAGAAGGACGACAAGCCGAAATCGGAGTCAAAGTCGGAGTCGCGATCCGAATCAAAGTCCGAATCGAAGTCCGATACATCGCAGAGAAAATCCAAGAAAGACTAGGCGTTTCCGGCGTTCATTTCATTCTCTTTTGGTCCTGGACAAACCAGTCCGAAGGAGCCGCGCGGCGGTTGCGCGGCTCTATTCCCGCAAGATCGCTTACAATTCCCCTTCCATGACGGTCGCGATTCGTTCCTTTGCGAAGATCAACCTCGGGCTCTACATTGGCGCGGCGCGCACTGACGGATATCACGATCTGCGCACCGTGTACCAGACGATCGCATTGCATGACGTAATCCGGGTCAGTGTGGCGCGTGGCAGTGGCATCGAGATTGTGTGCAAAAATCCGCGGGTTCCACTGGATGCGTCGAACACCTGCCATCGCACGGCCCAGCGGGTGATGGACGAACTGGGGGCGAAGGGCAGAGTCCGCATTGAAATCGAGAAGCGCCTGCCGGTACAGGGAGGGTTGGGCGCGGCGTCATCGAATGGCGTGGCCGCCATGATAGCGCTGGAGCGGGCGCTCAAGAAGAAGTTGTCCGCTGCAGTGCGCCTGCGAATTGCAACTGATGTCGGATCCGACCTGCCGCTGTTTCTGGTGGGCGGGACAACATTGGGGGTCGGTCGCGGCGAGGAGGTTTATCCGCTGCCGGACCTGCCTTCCGTGGGGATGGTGGTGGTGACTCCAGAGGTTGGGGTCTCGACGCCCGGGGCGTTCGCGGATTGGGATGCTCTAGTAAGGAGAGGGAACGGGGCCGAGCTTCGCTCCCTTGGGCGGATTGCGTCCGCCCCTACGCGTGCTGGTGAGCAATTGACGCGGCCTCTAGCGTCCGATAGACTGTTTGAGGTTGGCTGCGCGCTGTCGGCGTGGCTTTGTGGTTCACCCAACACCGGTGCTCCTGCAAAAGGCGGGAGCCGGGCCGGGAGCTTGCTTCTCGACCTTGTCCGTACCGGGATTGAAAACGACTTCGAGAGAGTCGTCTTTCCTCAATATCCCGAATTGCGAGACATAAAAGGTGCGCTGGAGCGCGCGGGGTCGAGATACTCTTCGCTCTCCGGCTCAGGGTCAACCTTGTACGGGCTGTTCCAGTCGCCGGCCGATGCCACGAAGGCGGCAATACGCCTCCGAAGGCAGGGCCTGAAGGCGGTCGCGACCAGTACGTTGACGCGCCAGCAGTATTGGAAAAGAATTGGTTGATTGTTGATTTTCGATTGTTGAACTTTCACTAGTTAAACGACGATTTTTGGACGACAATTGAAGTGCATCAGCCAGTCAAAACGTTTCATTGGGCCGTCGACTAATGGTAGGTCAAGTGCCTTTGGAGCACTTTGTCTAGGTTCGAATCCTAGCGGCCCAGCCAGATCAACCAGTTCTCAGTTGCCAGTTCTCAGTTCTCAGTCGAGATTCTGGAGCCCCAAAAACTGTGGACTGACAACCAGGAACTGAGAGCTGAACCTATGGCGACAGTTGCAACCACGACTGCTGAAAAGACGACCGCCGAAAAAACCGTTGCTGAAAAAAAGCCGGTCACGGACGAGAAAACGGAACGCAAGCCGCAACGCGCCCGGGTCGACGACAGATTCAAGGTCTTCTGTGGAACCGCCAATGAGGCGCTCTGCGATGAGGTCTGCAACTTTCTTGGCCTGACGCGGGGACAGGCGCTGGTGACGCGCTTCAAGGACGGCGAAGCGTACGTGCAGATCCAGGAAAACGTGCGCGGGGCGGACGTTTTCGTAATGCAGCCCACCTGCCAGCCAGTGGACATGCATCTGATGGAACTGCTGTTGATGATGGACGCGCTCAAGCGGGCTTCAGCGCGCCGCATCACCGCCGTGATTCCGTACTACGGCTACGCGCGGCAGGATCGCAAAGACAAGCCCCGGGTGCCGATTTCGTCGAAGCTGGTGGCGGATCTGCTGACTACCGCAGGCGCGGATCGGGCGCTGGTTGTCGATTTGCACGCGCCGCAGTTGCAGGGATTTTTTAATATTCCGGTGGACCATCTGTTTGCTTCGCCGGTACTGGTGGATTATTTCAAGAAGTTGAATCTGCCGGATCTTACGGTGGTTTCGCCGGACGCGGGTGGAGTGGAACGCGCGCGCTTTTTCGCCAAGAAGATGGACGCGGCGCTGGCCATCGTCGACAAGCGCCGGGTCGAGATGAACGTAGCGGAAGTGATGAACGTGATCGGCGAGGTCAATGGCCGCACTTGTCTGATCATCGACGATCTCATCGACACCGCGGGAACGCTGGTGAAGGTGGCGCAGGCGCTGGTTCAGAATGGGGCGAGCAGTGTGTACGCGTGCTGCACGCATCCGGTACTTTCGGGGCCGGCGGTGGAAAATCTTGTGGACTCTCCGATCACCGAGGTGGTGGTGACGGACACGATACCGCTGAGCGAAGCGGCCAAGCGGGTCTCGAAGATCAAGGTGCGTTCGATCGCGGGGCTGATTGGACGGGCGATCCAGTCGATTCACGAAGAGACATCGGTCAGCAGGCTGTTTATTTAGAACGGTCGTTAGTCGCTAGTCGCTAGTCGTTCGCAAGCTCTTTTCAGTGCAGGACGGTTTGCTAACGACCAACGACCGTTGACCAACAACGATTCAACCAAGGACGGAAACGGAATTATGGCAACAGCAACGGACATCAGCATTCTGGAAGCGAAGAAGCGCGAACCAGGCACGAAGAACGCCGCACGGCGCGTGCGCGTCAGTGGAAAAATTCCCGCGGTTGTGTATGGGGCGGGCAAAGACGCGGCGTCGGTCGCGGTGGATCCGCGGCAGGTTCTGCGCATCCTGCGGTCGGAAAGCGGGCATAACACGATTTTTGATTTGGCGCTCGACAGCGATCGCGTCAAGGCCATGATTGTCGACTGGCAGTTCGAACCCATCCGCGGAACTCTGCTGCATGTCGACCTCCAGCGTATCGCGATGGACAAGAAGCTGACGGTCACGGTTCCGGTTGCGCTCAAGGGCGAGGCAGCGGGCGTGAAGACGGAGGGCGGCATCCTCGAGCAATTGCTGCGTGAGATCGAGATCGAGTGCCTTCCGGCCGACATTCCGAAGAACATCGAGGTTGATATCAGTCATCTTGTGTTCGGTATCGAAGTGCGTGTGAAAGACCTCCCGCACAGCGAGAAGCTGAAGTTCCTGACGGAAGAAAACCAGATGATCGCGCATATCACCACGGTGAAGGAAGAAGTCGTTGTGGCTCCAGAGGCAGTGGCGGACGCGACGGCGACTCCGGCTGAACCCGAGGTCATTAAGAAGGGCAAGCAGGAGACCGAGGGTGAAGGCGAGGCCGAGGGCGATGCCAAGGGCAAGGCTAAGCCCGAGAAGGCTGAAAAGACCGAGAAGAAGGATAAGAAATAGCGCTTGTTCAAGCGCAGCAATCAGCTTTTGGCTGAGAGCTGAGAGCTGAAGGCTGAGAGCTAACTCGCGTGAAACTGATTGTCGGTTTAGGCAACCCTGGAATCGAGTACCAGTTCACGCCGCATAATCTCGGGTTCCTGACGATCGATCGAATCGCCAACGGCCTTGGGATTGAAGTTCGGAATCGCCAGTGCCGAGCGCTGACCGCGCGGGCAACCATCGCCGGTGAACCGGCGGTCTTGGCCAAGCCGGAAACCTACATGAACCTGAGTGGGCTTTCGGTGGTGGAACTGGTAGCGGAACATCAGGTCGATGTGGGCCGGGACCTGATTGTGGTTTACGACGAGCTTGATCTGCCGCTGGGTACGATTCGCATCCGGCAGCGGGGCAGTTCGGCGGGGCACAACGGGATGGAATCCATCCTGGGCGCTTTAGGGACGGATGAGTTTCTGCGGATTCGGCTGGGAATTGCTCCCGACCACAAGATCGCAGACAGCGTGAAGTATGTGCTGACGCCGTTCCGAAAGGCGCAGGAAAAAGTTGTGGACGAAGTCCTCGACACGGCAGTGCTCGCGGTTGAGGTGATTCTGAAAGAAGGGCCGGCCGCGGCGATGAACCGGTTCAATCGCAAAAGCGAGCCGGAAGAGTGAGCGGTTAAGTCATTGGTCGATAGTCGTTGGTCGTTGGCAAACCACAGCGCCTACGGCGAATCCCGAACGACTAACGACCAAGAGAGTTTGGAGATAACGAATGAATCGTAACTATGAATTGATGTTTATCGCCCGACCCGACATGGTGGACGAGGATCTGAACAAGCTGATTTCGACGCTCGAGTCTTCGGTGACTTCGGCGGGTGGAACGACAAAGAGCGAGGTCTGGGGCAAGCGCCGTCTCGCATACAGGGTGGGCAAATTCAACGATGGCATCTTTGTGCTGATGATGATCGAAGCCACCGGCGCCGTTGTGCACGAAGTGGAGCGACGCCTGCGCGTGACCGAGCCGGTGATCAAGTTCCTGACCGTGCGCACCGACGAAGAACTGAAGCGCCTCGACAAGATCAAGAAGCTTCGCGACGCGAAAAAGAAAGTCAGCGCGCAACCGGCCGCAGCCGCCGCTCCGGTAACACCGGCAACGCCAGTGACACCGGAAGCGGGGACAGAGGCACCGGCCTCAACGCCTGCTTAGTTAGAACCGGTTCGTAGCAGGAATCGGGTTAGTAATGCCGCGGACTTGCAGAAATTATCCCGCCCAGACGGAGCGGAGTCCCGTCACCACACGGTCCCGTTAACACGGGCGAGAACGAACTTAGAAAGCAGGAGCACTATGGCAGAAGAGAGCAAAGCACCAGCCGCGGCGTCGAGCCACGGAGAAAGCCGTCCGGAGCGCAGTGATCGCCCCGAGCGCAGTGGGCCGCGCGGCCCGCGGCCCGGCGGAGGCCCCGGTGGTCCCCGCGAAGGCGGCCGTAAATTCTTCCGGCGCAAGAAGGTTTGCAAGTTCTGCGTCGAGAAAATTGAAGCAGTTAATTACAAAGATGTGCGTCTGCTTGCGCAGTTCGTGGCGGAAAGCGGCAAGATCACTCCGCGACGCCTGACCGGCGTGTGCACGCCGCACCAGCGCCGTCTGTCGAGAGCGATCAAGCAGGCGCGCAATATCGCGCTGCTGCCCTTCGCCGGGCGCGCGCAATAAATTCAAGATCGTCGTTGGTCGTTTGTCGTTAGTTGTTCGCAGTCGGCATCGAGAGAGTTTGTTGACTGTTCAAGAATTTGCAAACGACCAACGACCAGCGACTAACGACCAGGTATCCCAACGACAAGGGAGTCATCCATGGAAGTCATCCTGAAAGAAGACGTGCCCAAGTTGGGCAACCGCGGCGAGGTAGTGAAAGTCGCCGAGGGATACGGACGGAATTTTCTGCTGCCCAAGAAACTGGCGATTGAAGCTACGTCCGCCAACAAGACGGTTATCGAGCAGATGAAGGCGGCCTCGGTTCGTCGCTCGGCCAAGGAAAAGACGGAAGCGGAAGCGCTGGCCAAGCAGTTCGACGGGCTGGAGGTGAAGTTCCTGCGCAAGTCCGGAGAAGGCGATCACCTATTCGGATCAGTCACGGCTGGCGACATTGCCGAGGCCCTCGAGAAGAAGAGCTTCCACATCGATCGCCGGAAGATCCAGCTGCACGAATCGCTCAAGAGTGTCGGCGAGTTCATTATCCCCGTCAAGCTGCACAAGGACGTGACCGCGCACCTGAAGGTCGTTGTCGACAAAGAAGCGGCGGCCGAATAATTGTGATCTTGTGTGGGGACGGAGCTCCGCCCCGTCTAGCGGGGCAGAGCCCCGCCACCACACGGGCTCACTAGTGAGGGCTCACGAATTCACTCCGAAGAATTCTTCTACTTTCTTTAAGTCTGTCGTCCGGCTGTAGGGTGGCAGGCTCTCCACGAACACTCGGCCGTATTGCTTTTTCAGAATTCGGTTATCGAGCAGCGCCAGCAATCCACGATCGTGCAGCGACCGAATCAGCCTTCCAAAACCCTGCTTTAACGTAATTACCGCGCTTGGGACCTGGTATTCGAAGAAGGCGTTTCCGCCGCCAGCGTCGATGGCCTTGACGCGCGCCGCAACCACGGGATCGCTCGGCACGGCAAACGGCAAGCGATCGATAATCACGCAGCTCAACTGCTCGCCCTGCACGTCGACGCCTTGCCAGAACGAAGACGTGGCGAAGAGCACCGCATGCGGAGTGACCCGAAACTCCTCGAGCAGCGCGCTTTTCGGCGCCTCTCCCTGCAGAAACAATCGAAACGGAAGCTGCGAACACAGGCGCTCATACACATCCTTCATCTGCGCGTAGCTGGTGAACAGCACGAACGCCCGGCCGCGGGTGATCTCCAGCAATTGCCGAATGCGCTCCGCCGCCGATTCCGCAAATTCGGGCGTACGCGGATCGGGAAGGTCAGGAGGCACATACAGCAGCGCCTGGCTCTCATAGTCGAAGTGGGAGGGCAGCAGCAACTCTCTAGTGTGTTCGAGCCCCAGCCGCTGCCGGATGTAATCGAAGCCTCCGGCGACGGCTAGTGTGGCGGAAGTCAGGACGGCGCAATCGAGTTTGTCGAATAACGACATTTTCAGAATCGGCGCCACGTCGATCGGAGTGGCTTGCAGAAACACGGTATGCCGATCGCGGCCTCCTGCTCCGCGGGTGCCGCGGCGCTCAATCCAAAAGACAGTGTTCGGATTCTCCTCTTCCATCAGGAAGTGCAGTTGAAAGTTCATCTCTCCGGCGCGCCGGGAGAAGGCAAACACCTCCTCGGGCTTTTCCGGCATCTGCTGCAATTCGGAGTCGAGGCGCTGCAGCGAACTCCGAAATCCAATGTATTCTTCGCCGTTTTCCTCCAGGAAATCGCGACGGTTCTCAAAGGCAAAACGCCCCTTCCCCGTGGGCAGCAGCGAAAAAAACAGCGCGGCATGGTCGCGCAAGCTGCCAATCGCTCCGGAGATGGCCGCCGAATACATGCGATGGCGCGAGAGCGCGTGCTCGAGGTCGCGCGCCAGTTCATCACAACGCGCGTTGCTGAGCGAGACGCCAAAGTAGCTGCTCGCTACATCTTCCAACTCGTGGGCCTCGTCAAAAATTACCAGGCCGGCCTCCGGCAGAATACCGGCATCGGGCGCGTAATCGGACTGTTGCTTGATCGTCAAGTCCGCGAAAAAAAGGTGATGATTCACGATCACGATGTCGCTCTCCGCCGCCTGGCGCCGCATCACGGTAATGAAGCAGCGATCAAATTCGCTGCACTTCTGCCCGGTACAGCCGTCGGAACGGGCGTCCAGCTTGTGCCAGAGCGCGCTCGACTCCGGCACGGCCACCAGTTCGGCGCGGTCCCCGGTCGGCGTAAGTTTTTCCCAGCGCGAGATTTCGGAGAAATGATCGATCTCTTCCAATCCGCTCAGCACAGGATTCGCCGTGAGGTCGTAGAGCTTCTTGCGGCACAAATAATTGCCCCGTCCCTTCATGTAGCAGACGTTCAGCTTGCTCTTTCCATCGGGGAAAAGCGCCTGCTCGAGAAACGGAATATCTTTGTGGAAGAGCTGTTCCTGCAAGTTTTTGGTGCCGGTCGAAATGATCACCCGTTTGCCGGAGCGAATTACCGGCAACAGATAGGCGAGCGTTTTGCCAGTACCGGTGCCGGCCTCGACGATCAGGTGGCGTTTCTCTTCGAGCGCCTCTTCCACCGCCTGGGCCATCTGCAACTGCCCGCGTCGAAATTCGTAGGCAGGGTGCGTTTTTGAGAGCACGCCACCGGGCGCGAAGAACTGGTAGAGCGAGAATCCCGCAGCTCCAGTCACGGGATGGGGCACGGGATGGGATGAGGAAGGCACGGAATCTCTATAATAGCGGGATGGACCTCTCAACTCATCTTCCAGGTGAAATCAGCCCTCTGCGCAAGAAAAGCCTTCGAGCAAGATGAGCAAGAAGAAACTAACGCCACTCGTCGGCATCGTCGGACGCCCGAACGTGGGCAAATCGACGCTGTTCAACCATCTGACCGGATCGCGACGCGCTATCGTCGGAGACGAGCCCGGCATCACGCGCGACCGACTCTATGGCGAAGTGGAATGGCTCGGCCATGAGTTTCGAGTGGTGGATACGGGCGGCATCGTTCCGGACGACAAAGATTTCATTCCGTCGGAGATATTCCGTCAGGCCAAGGTGGCATTCGACGAAGCGGCGGCCATCGTCATGGTGGTCGATGCTCGCACCGAAATTGCCGGGCCCGATCGCGAGTTGGCGCGGCTGCTGGCGCGGACCGGCAAACCGCTGTTTCTCGCAGTCAACAAGATGGACTCGGACAAGCAGGATTCGTTGTTTGGCGAATTTCATTCGCTTGGCATGCGGAATATGTTTCCGATTTCGGCTGAGCATGGACGCGGCATTGACGATCTGCTGGACGCCGTCGTTAAGGTGCTGCCCGCGAGGGCAAAGGCAACCACGGAGAACACAGAGGTCACGGGGGATGGCACCGAGGAAAATCCACCAGTTGCTGAGGAGCCGCATGAGATCAAGGTGGCCATCATTGGGCATCCCAATGTCGGAAAATCCACTCTGCTGAATCAACTCACGGGAACATCGCGCGCCATCGTTTCGCCCGTTGCCGGCACCACGCGGGATTCGATCGATGAAGTCATCCAGTACAACGGCCGCAAGATTCGCTTTATCGATACGGCCGGCATCCGGCGCAAAGGCAAGACGCGGCTGATGGCTGAGAAGTTGTCGGTCGTCATGGCGCGCAAGAATATCGAAGACGCCGACATCGTCCTGTTCATGGTCGACGCCACCGAAGGCGCGAGCGGACTGGACGCGAACATCGCAGGCTATGCGCACGAGAGCGGACGCTCGGTGATTATTCTGGTCAACAAATGGGATCTTGTGGCGAGCGGCGAGAAGCGCGCCATCAGCCAGTCGAAGACGGCGCGCATCCAGGATGCCAAACGGCCTCATGATCGCGCTCTTTATGAAGAGCGGCTGCGCTACGGACTTAAGTTTCTGGCTTACGCTCCGGTGCTGTTTCTCTCCGCGCACACCGGCAAGGGAACGGAAAAGATTCTTCCGCTGATCGAGAAAGTCGCCGCGGAGCGCCGCAAGCGCGTCACCACCGGTGAGATGAACCGTTTCATCAAGACCGTTGATTTTGATCGCGCATCGGTTCCTGTGAGTAAGCGCGTGAGAATTAAGTACATGACGCAAACCGGCGTTGCGCCGCCGACATTCGTACTCTTCACCGACCGCGCTGTAAAGCTGCACTTTTCTTATCAGCGCTTTCTTGAAAATCAGATTCGGGCTGCGTTCGGATTTGTCGGTTCGCCGATCTGGATCAAGAATCGGGCGTGAGAGTAGGACTGGGGTTGGGTTTCACACCAAGACGGGGTAGAGCCCCGTCACCACATGAGCTACGCCGACATCGGCGCATGTTTCCCGTCTTCAGTCAGCAGCCCCACGCGATCGACGCCAGCGATCCGGGCAATTGCGATTACATCCGCCACATCCTGAAAATCGATGTCGTCATCGGCTTCAACGAAAGCGATGCGCTCCACGCGAATGGCGAAAATATCCCGCAGCCGGCCGGGCAAGCGATCCCATCCGACCGGTTCTTCATTCACCATCACCTGCGGATGCTCGGACCCTGCGTTCTCTAACGATGAATGTGCCGCTCCCAGCTTCGCGTGATGAATCTGAATCACAATCGTCGCTTGCGGCGGCGGGATCGTGTGATCGTTCGGATTGGGCTGTTGCGGAATCTGCGTCTGCAAACCGACCGGCTTCTGTTCGATCACAACCAGCATGAAAACAATGATGAGCACCAGCAGAACGTCAATCAGGGGAGTGACGTTCATCTTCGGGCCCGTAGAAAACGGACCACCGCCTGCCGCGGAGAATGCCATTTGCATTTCCTCTTTTCTCAGGCGCGCGCGTGTCCTGATGCATTGGACACCCGCGTGTTGTAGAGAGTTCCACGGCAGAGAGAGCAGCAGAAAGAAGTAACGAAGAGACGGAAATTCTCGAGTGGAGAGCCGGTCCCCCCGCCCGGCCGCCTAAGCCGCTAGCAGGCGTCAGCCGATGGCTCCGCTGATGGCGGCAATGGAGGCGCTTCAAACGGCGGAGGAGGCGCCGGAACCGGAGGTAACTCGGGCACGACGGGAGCAGGCGCCGGGTTCAGCAGCGCGTCGAGGTCCGGATATCTGGAAGCCAGAAAATGCAACGCGTATGCCGGAAAGAAAACGGTGGCTGGCACGCTCACCAGGGCGATCAGATAAATGAGAAGGAACAGGAGCACAGTCCCAAAAATTATCGCCAGACTGATCGTGGTCACGTCCCATCCCATGCCTGCCGCTTTGCCTGCCACCACCGCAACCACGGCCGGGATCACGACGAACAGCGCGGGAATAATCGCGACGATGCTGAACAGGATGCCCGCCGCAATCGACAGCACTAACTTGAGCAGCAGATAAACAACAAAACGTCCCTTCTCCGGCCGGATCATCGCCAGTAGACGATGCCAGCCGTCGGCAAAATCGAGGTCTTCGAGGGCCATAATCGGCACCAGAAAATCTTTAGCTAGCACCTGGACCACAGCCATTGCCAGCACGAAGACGACAAACAGTCCGACCAGGAGAATGACTGCAATAATCAATCGTCCGGCGTGCTGGCGCAGATCCGTCATCCAGCCCGCAGCGAAAGCGAGCGCAAGCGGCACGCCAATGAGAACCAGCAGAAACAGCCAGGTTGCAATCTGCAATACGATCTGCCACAGAAAGTATCGGCCACCGGCGCGCCGCCATTTTTCCCAGCCTTGACTGATCGAACATTCGCGCCGTAGAACCGACTCGAACAGGATGAAGCGAAACACGCTGTTTATGTACAGGAAGACGAATGAGAATACAGCGGCGGCGAAAATTGCCACGACGATCAATCCGATGAACTGCCCAAGGTGCGCGGGAATTTGCGCCGGATTGAGCGGAGAGAGACCCCAGGGCAGGGCCGACGAAGGCCACAAACCAGTGTGACTTTTTTGTGGGAGGCGAGGCCAATGGCTTCCAAGGTTTCCGAAACCGCAGCCGCCGACATGCAGTTCCGCCGCCAGAATGCCCACCAGCGCCAGGCGAGACCATTGACCGAGGCGAAAGCGAGTAAAGAGTTGCGCGCGCGTGTGCTGCAGGGCAGGCTGTACGCAATCAACGGCGGAAAGCGGCAATGGAATCCCTCGTACTGACGCCGTCAAGGTATCGCGCTGGGACTTCCGCCGTCAATGCCGAAAGCGATGTCGGCGCCGGGCGTTCGCGGAACGGGCGAGACGCCCGCTCCCACACGAGCCATCGCATCATTCATATCGCAGGGCATCGACGGGATCGAGTTTGGCGGCTCGTGACGCTGGAATCACCGCGCTCAGCACGCCAACGAACAGCAGCACCAGGGTTGAAACCATGACGGTGAAGAATGAAATTCTGAGATGGATATCCGCTTTTCCAGAATCGTCCTCGAACAACGGGCCCATTAGCGGAAGCGTTCCCACGGCCACCGCCACCACATAGGACAGCACAATTCCGATGGCTCCGCCGAGCAACATGATAAACAGCGTCTCGGCCAGGAATTGGGCCTTGATGTGCCACTTCCGAGCGCCAAGAGCGCGCCGCAATCCGATTTCCCGAATACGCTCATCGACCGAAACGAGCATGATGTTCATGACGCCGACGCCGCCGATGCCAAGGGTAAGGATCCCGATAAATACGAGCAGGACTTGCAGGCCGATGGTGATGCCGTTGATGACGGGCCGGAACTCTTCGCGGCCGAACATCTGAATGGCTTTCTTGTCCGTTGGCGAGAATTGTTGGCGGGTGGCAATTGCAGCGAGAACCTGCGCCTCGGCGCGTGCCTCGAATTGGGGCGCGATAGGTTCGAACACGAGCACGTCGCCGTACTTGGTGTTCCAAAGATCGCTCGCCGCGGAATAGGGAATCCACGTCGACTCGTCGTCGCTGGAAAAGTAATTGCTCAGCTGGATTTTGCGGTCCATGGTGCCGATCACGGTAAACCGAACTCCAGCAATGACGACAGTTTCGCCCACGGCAGGGCGCCCGCCGAATAATTGCTCACGCACGCGCGCGCCCAGAAAGACGACGCGGCGCCGCTCGAGTTGATCGAGAGAATTGATCCAGCGCCCCTCGGAAGGCTGCTCATTGCGCATATCGCCGTATTCCGGGCAAACGCCGCGAACCGGCGCGGTGCCGACCATGCGGTTGCCGTAGGCGATGCCGGGACGGCGGACGGTCTCAAGACATGCGTGGCGCACATAATTGGCCGTCTCCTTGATCATGTCCACGTCGGCTTGCTCGAGGACAACTTTCTTGCCGGCGCGTTGGCCACCCGGTTGTTCGCTGGTCTGCTGCGGCCAGCAGATGACCGCTCCTTTGCCGAAAGCGTCGAAGCCGCCGACCAGGATTTCCCGGAAGCTGCCGCCGTAGGCAATCAGCAGTGTCACGGTTGCGATGCCCCAGACGATGCCGAGCATGGTGAGCGCACTGCGAGTGCGGTTACGCCGCAGCGCGCCCCAGGCCTCGCTCAGGATTTGATAGATCATGCTCATGCTAGCCACCGGCCTCGTGGCGCAAGGCTTCGATGGGGTCGATGGCGGCAGCGCGGCGAGCCGGATACAACGCAGACAGGATCGCGATGGTTCCAAGAACCGCCATAGCTTCCATTCCCGTCTGCCATGTTGGCAAGAGGCCGGCGAAAAAGTCCGGCATGGGCAGCAGATCGACCAACGCACACAGACCGAACGCGAGGAACAGGCCCGCGCCTCCGCTGATCAGGGCAATAATGAGCGCCTCCAGAAAAAACTGCCGCATGATGCTGTTCGCCGGAGCTCCGATGGCTTTGCGAACTCCGATCTCGCGGGTGCGCTCGCGAACTGCTACCAGCATGACGTTCATGACACCGAGTCCACCAAGAAAAAGAGTTACGATGCCCACGGCGCCGAGAAAATACTTCATGCCATCCGTCATAGTGCGGAAGGCTTTTGCTTCCTGAATGGTATCCCAGATAGGACAGGCTTCTTTGTCGCTGGGATCGAAGCCGTGCAGTCGTCCCAGCACGCGTCGGACCTCTCCCTTGCAAGCTGCGTCGCTTTCGACAGAGTGCGGAACGACCAGCAGCTGGTCGAAGGTATCGGGCGTACCCGGCGGCTTATTGGGGAAGTCGCGTCGCATGGCAGGAAAAGGAATGAATATTTTGTTGATGTCCCACCCGTCATAACTCGAGTCCTGCTTCTTGGACGACATCACACCGACAACAGTGAAGGGTATGTCGTCGAGGTAGACAAACTGCCCCACGGCGGGGCGGCTGCCAAATAACTGCTTCTTCGCATCGGAGCCCAGGAAGGCCACGCGACGGGTTTCGGTCATGTCATTCTGATCGTAGAAGCGACCTTCGCTGACGCCGAGGCTGCGAATCCCGGCGAACTCCGGTGTCGAGCCAGTTACCGTAAACGCGGCAGCGTTGTAAGCAGTGTGCGAACGCACGTCGTTTTCCTCGAGCTCCGGGATCGCGTACTGACAACTGGGCGCCTCTTCCTGAAGATGTGGGATGTCGGAATCAACCCAGCGCACCAGGCGGCCCGCGCGCGTACCGCCAGCCTGGAGGCTGGTGCGGCCATGGAATACGATCATCAAGTCGCGGCCCAAGGTTTCAGCTTGCTTGGCTTGGCCGACGCGAAGACCCTCGCCAGCGGCGACCATCAAAACAATCGAGACCACGCCCCAGGAAATTCCGAACATGGTCAGCAAGGTACGGAGTCGGTGCCCCCAAAGGGTTCGGAACACATCCTGGATGAGGTCGCGAAATGACATCTATAAGGTTCGACGCGGTCTGCCGGGAAATGGAAGCGCAGCGTCCAGTTTAGAAGTACGAAAAATAGAGGGAATTGGTTCCACTCCACACAGTGAAGGGACCAAATAGTGCTGGAAAGACGCGGCTTGCGGGTTCTTCGTCGCCCGAAAGTATTCTGGTGAGCGGGCACGGGCGCCCGTCGCCCCACCATTTACGGCGCGGCAGGAACGGGCTGGCGAGAGCTGTGCGGCAGCCATTCCTCGAACGCCTGCAGAGCCAATTCACATTGCAGTCGATGACGTTCTTTGCGATCACGGACCTTGCGGTCGAGCGCGGGCAAAAGGTCGAATGTGATATTCGCCGGCTGAAAGTTCTTGCTCTCCGCTTGCGTCATGTAGTGGACGAGCGAGCCAAACGCTGTGGCTCGCGGCGGCGGCGCCAGTTCGCTGCCGACTGCCAGCGCGGCCGCATTCATGCCCGCGATCAGACCAGTGGCGATCGATTCGACGTAGCCTTCGACGCCGCAGATCTGGCCTGCGAATAGCACATCGGGACGCGTCTTCATTTGCAATGTCGGATTCAGCAGCGTGGGCGCGTTGATATATGTGTTGCGGTGAATCTGTCCGTAGCGCAGAAAGCGCGCGCCTTCGAGGCCTGGGATCAGACTCAGGACGCGCGCCTGCTCGCCAAACTTCAGGTGATTCTGGAATCCGACAAGATTGTAGGAATCGGCGCGCAGATTTTCCTGTCTTAATTGCACGACCGCGTATGGCATTCTGCCGGTACGAGGGTCTTTGAGCCCAACCGGCTTCATCGGTCCGAAACGCAGGGTGTCGCGTCCGCGCCTGGCGATCTCTTCGATGGGGAGACAGCTCTCGAAGTAGTTCAGGTTTTCCCATTCTTTCTGTTCTACCGATTGCGCCGCGAGAAGTGCATCGAAGAAACGGTCGTACTCTTCTTTCGACATTGGACAGTTGATGTAGTCGGCCGATCCTTTGTCGTAGCGGGCCGCCAGGTACACTTTGCTCATGTCGATGGAATCGGCCTCGACAATCGGGCTGATCGAGTCGTAGAAAAAGAGGTTGCTGTGCGGCGTGGGCGCCCCGGCCCGCGAAGTGTCGAGAGAAGTGTCCAGACTGGGACTAAGTCGCGCAATTTCCCGAGACAAGTCGTCCGATGTGAGCGGACCAGTCGCGACAATTGTGAGTTGGTTTGCTTCTATCCGCGTTACTTCTTCGCGGCGAATGGTGATGAGTGGTTCTCGTGAAATCGCCTCCGTCACCTTTCGTGAAAACTCCGCCCGGTCCACGGCCAGCGCGTGTCCGGCGGGCACTGCGTTCTCCCGTGCGATCTCGAGCAGCAGAGAGTCTGCGCGCCGCATCTCTTCCTTCAGCAGCCAGGGCGCTGTGTTCTCGCTGTCGGATTTCAGAGAATTGGAGCAGACCAGCTCCGCGAAGTTATCCGTCTGGTGAGCGGGAGTGGAGCGCACGGGCCGCATCTCAAACAATTCGACGGAAACTCCACGGCGCGCGCATTGCCACGCCGCTTCCGATCCTGCAAGGCCGGCGCCGATGATTCGCACTTTCATCAGGAATCTTTCTCAGCCAATTTCCGCAGGCCGTCTCCGGTTAGAAGAACTTCGCGCCACTCGTCGAGAAGTTCGCCGCCCAGAGCCTTATACATTGCAATGGCAGGTTGATTCCAATTCAACACCTGCAACTTAATGAAGCGGCGATTTTGCCGCGCTGCCGTACGAGCGACACGCGCAAAAAGCGCTGTGCCAATTCCGCGGCCGCGAAAATCGGGACGGACAAACAGATCCTCCAGATGAAATCCGGCGCCTCGCCATGTCGAATAGTAAGGAAAGAACAGCGCGAAACCCGCCGGCTGTCCTGCCCATTCAGCGATCAAGGCACGAAACTGTGGGTTGGAGCCAAAGCCGTCGCGGGTAATGTCCTCTTCGGTGGTGCGGACCTCAGTCGGCGCTTTCTCAAAGTCGGCGAGTTCCGAGATCAGCCTTCTGATCAGGGCGACGTCGGCGACAGTAGCTGCACGAATTGTTAGCATCAGCGAGAGAGAAATTCCCTGCGCCAATTATAGAGTGGCAGCCAGTTGGGCCGTGGCTGGGATCAGCGATGCCGGCACACGCTCAGAGAATCACCCGCTCGTCTCCCACTCGCCGCGTGACTCGCTCGCGATCCAGATATTCAAGCAGTGGGATCGCGTACTTGCGGCTGACTCCCGTCATGTCTTTGAAGCGGGCGACATCAATCTTGGGCGTCATAGTTTTGAGCGCGGCGATCTTGCGGCGAAGATTCGTGAGCGCACTGTGGTGAAAGACGAGTTCGTCTGAGATCTTGACCAGAACCTTGTCGCGCAGAAGCAGAGTGACAATCTTCTGTGCGCGAATTTTGTCCACCTTCAGACCTGCCAAGACCTCTTTCAGCGACGGGACTTTCAACCCAGTGGAGGCGAATGCCTCCTCGATAGTCTTCTTAGATTCGGTCTCTTCGTCTTTCATGACCACGCCGCGGCCAGGCAGGTGGACGAGCTCGCCTGCGATTTCCAGTTTTTTCTCTTCCGCCAATTTTCCAAGCACACTGTAGAACACCTCGGGACCGAGGTTGACCCGATCACGCAGCTCTTCTTTGCTCATCCCCGACACAAGAGGGTTTGCATCATGAAATTTTCTGACAGACTCGATCACATCCGCCTTCGCTTTGGCGTACGCCGTTGGCGCAATCAGCATCTGATTGAAGTGCACCACTCCCGCCGCTGCGGCCAGTTTTGCCGCGTCCGCCGGCCAGATGTTCATTTCCGCGGGGACGTCAGCTAGACGCAGGCCGATTGCCCCCCGCCGCGCTACACGCGCAGACAGCACTTCCTCGGGAGAACCATTTTGCATGATCTTAAGAAATGCAATCGCATCATCCGCGCGTTGCCTGCGAGTTGCAGGTGAAGCATCCAGCACGATCCCTCCACCAATGGTCACTACCGGCGAAAACTGGCGCACAATGAAGCGATCTCCGGGCAGAATCAGCATGGGTTCCGCGAATCTTAGTTGCGCATAGGCCTCGCCTCCCGGCTTGAGCTGCTTCGCTCCATAAAGTCGCGCTTCCGCGATGGTTTCCATCGTGTACTTGTGAAAGTGCACGCGCGCGCCGTCCTTGAACGGTTTGGCCGACGGAAGAAGGGAAAGGAGCGCATCCACGCGCAACGTGGAACGAAAAGTGTCCGCAGTTGCGAGCGTCATGCCGCGAGCTAAGTCGTCCGTAGAAACTCCCGCGAGATTCAGCGCGGTGCGCTGACCTGCAACGGCGGCATCTGCCGACGAGCCATGAACCTGCACTCCACGAACCCGCACGCGCCGGCCGGCGGGAAACACTTCGAGCTCTCCTTCTTTGCGGATCGTACCGGCAACGAGCGTACCCGTGACGACCGTTCCGAAGCCTTTCATGGTAAAGACACGGTCGATGGGCAAACGGGCCAGCGCGGCCGAATTTTTCTCCGCAACTTCGGAGGCGACCTGAGCGAGCGCGGATTTCAACGCATCCAAGCCCGCGCCCGTCAACGAACTCACGGCGACTATCGGCGACTGCGCCGGATCGAGAAACGATCCGCGCACATAATCCTCGACTTCCAACCGCACCACGTCGAGCGTTTCGGCGTCTACCATATCGGATTTTGTGAGCACGGTGATTCCGCGGCGGATCGCAAGCAGACCGCAGATATCGAAGTGTTCGCGAGTCTGCGGTTTAATTCCTTCATCGGCGGCGATTACCAGAAGTACAATATCAATGCCGCCCACCCCTGCAAGCATGTTGCGCACAAAACGCTCGTGGCCGGGGACATCGACAAAACCGAGGCGAATCCTGCCGCCGTCGGGAGTGGGCAGTTCGAGATGGGCAAATCCGATATCGATCGTAATGCCGCGGCGCTTTTCTTCTTCGAGGCGGTCGGCATCAATGCCGGTCAGCGCTTTCACCAGGGAGGTCTTGCCGTGATCAATATGTCCGGCGGTGCCGACGATGACGGACTTCATGCGCCACAGTATAGACGGGTGTGTGGGGCGGACACTCCTGTCCGCTGCCTTTGACCTTGAATTCAGTTGAAGCATTGATATCACCCCCCGAATCGAATCCACATGCGAAAACTCCGTCGAGATGCGACAATGAAGATTCCCCGATGACAACCTCTGCGATCATTCCTATTACCATTACGCCGGAGATGATCCGGGAGCATGGCCTCACTCCGGAAGAATTTGAAAAGATCAAGGACCTTCTCGGCGGACGCGAGCCCACGCGCACCGAACTCGGCATTTTCAGCGTGATGTGGAGCGAGCACTGCTCGTACAAGTCTTCACGCGTCCACCTGAAGCGATTACCCACACGCAGCAAGCTGGTTGTGCAGGGACCCGGTGAAAATGCCGGCATCGTTGATATTGGCGACGGCTGGGCCTGCGCGTTCAAAATCGAGTCGCACAATCACCCATCGTTTATCGAACCGTTTCAGGGCGCGGCCACCGGCGTCGGCGGAATTCTGCGCGACATCTTCACCATGGGCGCGCGACCAGTTGCAGTAATGGACTCGCTGCGCTTTGGGCCGATCGTTTTGGAGAAAGATCGTGTGGCGACGGGCCTTCGGCCCGTCCTAGCGGGGCAGAGCCCCGCCACCACACAATCTCAGACTACCCGGGCTGAGATTCATAAGAACCATTCCGTGATGGAAGGCGTGGTCTCAGGCGTTGCTTCTTACGGCAATTGTTTCGGCGTTCCGAACCTGGGCGGCGAGGTGAAGTTCGAGCCCTGTTACTCCGGCAATCCGCTGGTGAATGCGTTCGCTCTCGGCCTGGTTCGTCGCGACCAGATTTTTTACGGACGCGCGTCGGGCGAGGGAAATCCCGTAATTTATGTGGGCTCGAAGACCGGACGCGACGGCATTCACGGCGCCACCATGGCGAGCGAAGAATTCAGCGAAGGCTCGGAAGCAAAGCGGCCCAACGTTCAAGTCGGAGATCCGTTCCTCGAGAAACTGCTGCTGGAAGCCTGCCTGGAAGCTATGCAGACAGGCGCCATCGTTGGAATACAGGACATGGGCGCCGCCGGACTGACGTGTTCGACCTGCGAGATGGGCGCGCGTGGCGGCACCGGAGTCGAAATCGAACTGGACCGCGTCCCACAGCGCGAAACCGGCATGACGCCTTACGAGATCATGCTCAGCGAGTCACAGGAGCGCATGCTGCTGGTCGCACAGAAAGGCCGCGAACAGGAAGTTTTTCGCGTCTTCCAGAAGTGGGGACTGGATGCGGTGGAAGTTGGCCGCGTTACACACGATGCGAAGATGCGTGTGCTCGCACACGGCAAAATTGTTGCCGAAATTCCCAACGCCGCGCTTACCGATGACGCACCGGTGTACAAACGTCCGCTGGCTCGCTGGGAGCCGCCGGTCGATCGTGAAATGCCGGAACACATCCGCCTCGCCGAAACTGGAGATTTCTCGGTCCAACTCAAGCGTTTGCTGGCGAGCCCAAACATCTGCTCGAAACGCTGGGTGTGGCAGCAGTATGACCACATGGTGCAAACGAATACGGTCGAAGCACCAGGAGCGGGCGATGCCGGCGTCATTCGCATCAAGGGTTCCAATCGCGGACTCGCCATGGCGCTCGATGGCAATGGACGCTGGTGCTATCTCGATCCTCGCCTTGGCGCGATGCACGCGGTCGCCGAAGCGGCCCGCAAAGTGGCTTGTGCCGGAGCGACTCCGATTGGCGCCACCAACTGCCTCAACTTCGGCAATCCCGAGAAGCCGCACACCATGTGGCAGTTTTCGCAGGTAATTGACGGCATCACCAAAGCCTGCGAAGAACTCGATACGCCGATCACTGGCGGTAATGTCAGCTTCTACAACGAAACCCTCGGCGAGGGAATTTATCCGACTCCCGTAATCGGAGTGGTTGGGATTCTTGAAGACGTCCACAAAACGGCGAAGATGCACTTCGCCCAGTCCGAGAGAAAAATTGTTTTGCTGCGCGCGAATGATGCTGGCGACGCCGTCGATGCCGAGTCGGAGTTTGGGTCATCAGAGTACGCGAAAGAGTTTCTGGGCGCAGTGTGGGGCTATCCGCCGGAGCTGGATCTGGAAAAAGAAGCGACGCTGCAACGCGCTCTGGTGGCCTTAATCCGGGCAGGGCTGCTTGAGTCGGCTCACGACTGTTCGGATGGCGGGTTAGCCGTGGCACTCGTTGAGTCGGCCCTGCCGGCCGGAGTCGGCTTCCGTGTCAGCTTGCCCAACCAGCTGTTAGCGCTTGAGTTCCTGCTGTTTGCAGAAGATGCGAGCCGGGTGGTAGTAAGCTGCGACCCAATCCACCTGCCGCGAATCCAACAGGTAGCGGCAGAATACGGCGTTTTCGCAGACGTGTTGGGCGAAACCGGCTCGCACGGTGTTGAAATTTTCGTCGACGGAAAACCGGTCATTTCCGCAAGCATCGCGGACTTGCGGGAAGCATATGAGGGGGCTCTAGAAAAGGCGCTGAACTCGGAAGCGGAGCTGGCAGCATAATCGAATTGCGAGCACGAACGACCAACGACCAACGACAAACGACCGACGACCAAATGCTGACGTCCGACAAATTTCGCGATGAATGCGGCGTGGTTGCCATCCACGCACATCCCGAGGCGGAGAAGCTCACCTATCTCGGGCTGCATGCTCTCCAGCATCGCGGACAGGAATCGGCGGGCATCGTCACGTCGGACGGCGAGCGCCTGCGCCAGCACAAATCGATGGGACTGGTCGCCGATATCTTCAGCCACGAAGTACTGGCTTCTCTGCGCGGGGTTCTCGCCATTGGACACACCCGATATTCGACGGCCGGCGATTCGGCTTTGTTGAATGCCCAGCCGATCATGGTGCAATCAAACAAGGGCACGATCGCGATCGCTCACAATGGCAACCTGGTCAACGCTCACGCGATTCGCGCGAAGCTGGAGGGTCAAGGCTCGATCTTTCAAACCAACAGTGACACCGAAGTGTTGGTTCACCTGATTGCGCTCTCCCGCGAGCAAACCCTGCCCGATGCCATCGCCGACGCCCTGCGGCGGGTGGAAGGCGCGTTTTCGCTGGTCATGATCAGCCGTGACCGTATTTTTGCCGCCCGCGATCCGCGCGGGTTTCGACCGCTGGCGATGGGTCGGATTCCGGCCCTGACTACCGAGAAAAAAGACACGGTCGTTTTTGCTTCGGAAACCTGCGCTTTTGACTTGCTCGGCGCCACCTATGAACGCGACGTTAAACCGGGCGAACTGGTGATCGTTGGGCCCGAAGGAATCAGCTCGCGTTTCTATTCGCCGTCTCCGGCGCAGTCGAGCTGCATCTTTGAGCACGTTTATTTTTCGCGTCCTGACAGTCTGGTGTTCGGCCGGTCGGTGGATCAAAGCCGCGACGCCATGGGACGCCAACTCGCGCGCGAAGCCCCGGTGGACGCCGACATCGTCGTTCCCGTTCCTGACTCCGGCAATACCGCGGCCATCGGATACGCGGCTGAAAGCGGCATTCCGTTTCGTCTTGCTCTGATCCGCAACCACTACGTCGGTCGCACGTTCATCGAGCCGCAACAGTCGGTACGCGATTTCGGCGTCAAGCTGAAGCTGAACGCCGTTCAAAGCCTGCTCGAAGGCAAGCGGGTAATTCTGGTCGACGACTCCATCGTGCGTGGCACCACCAGCAGGAAGATCGTCCGCATGATTCGTAATGCCGGCGCGAAGGAAGTTCACATGCGGATTTCCTGCCCGCCGACTATCTCGCCCTGCTTCTACGGAGTCGATACACCTTCCAAGAAAGAACTCATCGCGGCTAACAAGACGATCGAAGAGATTCGTGAGTTCATCGTCGCCGATTCGCTCGCTTATCTCTCGCTGGAAGGACTGAAGCGAGCTTGCGCCGACGGCGAAAAAACTACTTACTGCTCCGCCTGCTATACAGGAAATTATCCTACCAAGATCGACGTGGAAGACATTCTGCCCGCGGCCGCCTCGCGATAGTTCACGATTAACGACCAACGACTGTCTCATGCCTCCGCAGCAGCGGCCGCGTCAGGCACGTCGGCCCTCCCGCCCCGTTGATGCAGATCTCCGACCCCGGAAACGTGCGCACGTCAAAGCCGGCCTCGCGAAGGCGTTTAGCTGTTCCGGCATTCTCCTTGAGCGCAATCAGGCGCTTCCTGCCCAGCGCGAGCACGTTGCAAGCCAGCGTGTCGCGCTCGCTGTATTCAATCTCGATCAGGCGAAAGCCGCGCCCCTTCAGCAGTTCGACGGTCTCGACCGCCAGCCACGGCAGATCGACGAGGATCGTCCGCTCATCGAGCATGCTCATCAGCGACATCAGGTGCAGACAGGCAGAAGGCCCCGGTCCGCACGGCAGCGGGGCCGATAATACTTCAACATTATTCAGGCCAGCGCTTGAAGAGAACAGCGACCGCATCTGCTCGATCCCCGATCTATTCGTCCGGTAGCCGTGACCAATCAGCAGAGTTCGCGAATCGAGCCAAACCATGTCCCCCGATTCGGAATTTCCGGGCGGCTCTATCTCACCTGACACTGGAATGCCCAATTGCACGGAAAAGTCTGCATGCGCCCGCGCCTCCGCCACGCGATTCGTCTTTCCCGGATTCATCAGGACCAGCCCACAGTCCGTGGCCAGCGACGCATCGTGCGCATAAACCGCGTCGAGCGTGAGAGATTCCGTCGCGGGTAAATACACAACCTCAGCTCCGCTCTCGCGGAGCAGTCGGCACAGAACTTCGTGCTGGCTCTGCGCCGCCGCAAAATCAGGTGGATGCTGAAATCCGAGCTCCCGCCATGCCGCAGCTTTTCCCGAAACATCCCATCCAGCATTGCCCGGCGGACACACCATCACGCGCAACAACTCGCCGGTCATGGAATGTCCATTGAATTTTTCGGAATGCATATCGGAATGCATAATTGGAATCAGAGAAACAGACAACAAGATCTGACGCGCCAGCCCTCTTGGAATTTCTCGCTCCAAGAACATAAAGAAAGCCAGCCGCAAACGCAACGCGAAGAAGCCAAATCCAACAAGAACAAACACCGGAACGCTGACGACAATAACAATCTCCATCTGTCGTCCAGCGGCTGGTAATCCACCTTGTCTCTTGCCTAAATCTCTCCTCTGATGTACATATCAGCGGTATCCCGTCCTGAAAACGTGCTCGAAGCGCAAGCAGCTGGTGATAGACTGCGCAATTTGATTCCCGCCTTCCGCACCCTCGATGTTGCGGAAGATCCAGGAGCGTTATGAAACCGTCATTGCGTCTGCTGTTCTACGCGATCTTCCTCTTCCTCGTCGGTCCTTATGCCTTTACCCAAGGGGCCGCGACCGGCGACCTGCATGTCAGCGTGAGAGATCCGAAGGGGAGCGTCGTGACCAATGCCATCGTCACGGTGCAAGATGTGGCCAAGGGCTTGGAACGCGCCGGCACCAGCGATGGCCAGGGCGGCTACAGTGTACGGCAATTGGCTCCGGGCAATTATTCCGTTACCGTGGACGCACCGGGATTCGCCAAAGCCGAAGCCGCCAGCGTCGCCGTCACCGTCGGCGGGATGTCCGAGTTACCCGTTACGCTCAGCGTCGCGGGGGGCAAGGAAGTCGTTGAAGTTACCTCGCAGGCCGAGCTGGTTGAAACTTCGCGAACCTCCAGCACCGACACCATCGGGCAGAAGCGCATCGATAATCTGCCGATTAACGGCCGCAACTACATCAATTTCACGCTCACCGATTCGCAAGTCACCCGTGACAACGCGCCCAACACCGGCGCCGCTCCCACCTCAGGCCTGAACATGAGCGGCCAGCGCGCCCGTTCCAATCTTGTCAACGTCGATGGTGCCGACGCCACCGACAATTCCGTCAACGGCGTGCGCTCCACGGTCTCGCAGGAGGCGGTGCAGGAATTCCAGATCATCACCAACAGTTACGCCGCCGAGTATGGCCGCGCCGCAGGCGGTGTGGTAAATATCATCACTCGCTCCGGATCGAACGCGTTTCATGGCGATGTCTACGGATACCTGCGCAATCGCGATTTCCAGGCGGTCAACCCCTTCAGCACGACACCCAATCCCGCCTACACCCGCGTCCAGGCCGGCGCAGCTTTCGGCGGCCCGGTCAAGAAAGACAAAACGTATTATTACTTTTCCTACGAGGTCACGCGCCGCCACGAGACCGGATTCTCCAGCGTGGGCGCGGATAACTTCGGCCTGACAGGCGTCGACATCTCGCCATATTTTGGCGCGCCGCCGGGGACTTTCCCTGATGTCCAGGCCACTCCCGCGCAGGCCGCATTCCTGAGCAGCCCGCCGGCCGGCATCCCGTCGCAGGATCTGACGCTTTATGCATTCATGGTCGGTGCTTCTTCGGGTATCGCACTGAACGGGAGCTATCCCGCCTGGTTCGCGGCTCTTCCTCCGACCCTTGTTCCAGCCGGTCTGCAGCAGTTTCCGTCTTCCTGCAATCCCGCGTTTGCTTCGCCCCTGGCTGCCAACTTCCCGTTCTATTGCACCGGACTGCCCGCATCTTTCCAGACGCTCACGTCGCAGGAGGGTAACTTCCCCGTCTTTGAAGGCACCAGCCTGTACTCGCTGCGCATCGATCACAACGTGAGCAACAGCAACCGCCTTACACTGCGCGTGAACGCCAGTCCCAGCACCATCACCGGCATTGAAGTCAGTGGAGAAGACCAGCCTTTCGGCCAGAATGCTTACTCGCGAACCTCGCAACAAACCTATCGTGACGTGGCTGGCATGGCGCAGGATACCTGGACTCTCGGCACCAACCGGGTAAATGAATTCCGCTTCCAGTTCGCGCGCCGCGGTCTGGATTATTTCTACAACACTCAGACCCCGAGCGGTTCCGACCCCGCCGTGAATATCCCGGGGTATGCTTATTTTGGACGCGAGCCCTACTCCTTCGAAAAACGTGTCGAAAAGCGCTACCAGTTCACCGACAATTTTTCCTGGACCATCGGACGGCACAACACAAAATTTGGCGCCGACTTCAACTATATTCCGATACAAGCGACCTTCACGCCCAACTACGGCGGCGTGTATGACTTCGGCACCCAAAGCCTGTTTACCGGTTTTCCCGAGTTTAGCCCGGTGCAATCCTACGGCCTGGGCATGCCCGGAGATTTCATCCAGGGTGTGGGCAGTCCCACTCAATCCTTCTCCAACAAGCCTCTCGGCGTGTTCTGGCAAGACTCCTGGCGCGTGAACCAGAATCTCGCGCTGAATTATGGTCTGCGCTACGACATCGAGTTCCCGCCCACGTTCCCTCCGCCGCAAGGAATTGCTCTGCCGGCCTACAACCTTCTGGGATTGGAGAAGGGCATCCAGACCTACAAGAAGGCCATTCAACCTCGCATCGGTCTGGCCTGGGATCCCAAGGGAGATGGCAAGACCGTAGTCCGCGCGTCGTTCGGGATGTTCTATGACCACCCTCTGCTGGGACTCTATTTCCTGGGCAACGCTTCGGACGGCTCATCCAGCGGCCAGTTGGCGTTCGTCGGTACGGGATTTTGTTCCGGGGCGGGCACTGCGGGCAACCTGAACGCGATCCCGATTTTCCAGGGCAACCTCATCAATGCCGGCGCACCGCAGTGTTCACCGTCCCCTTTCCCGCAGGCCAACGCCAACCTCTTTTATGAGCCGAACCAGCAACAGTTCCAGTCTCTAAATACTCCCAGCTCGGTTTTCCTCAACCAGAATTACCTCAACCTGGCCCAGGGGACGTTCCTGCCGCTGGCCTTCCAGCCGTTCGGTTACCCGCAGGGCAAGGGCTTCGTTTATGCCTACTCGCAACAGGCGAACCTTGCCATCGAGCGCGACCTCGGCGACGGCTTCGCCCTCAGTGTCGCCTACAACTTTAATGGTGGCCGGCACATTAATCGTCCCATCAACGCCAACACAGTGCGCGGCGATCTGATGACCACAAATTACTTCGCCGCTCTGGCGAATGGTTCGACCGCTTCCAGCCCCTTCACCGTGAGCGGTTGCGGCCCCGGCTACGTGGATCCCGCGCTGATGAACTTCTTTCGCCCCGGCGGACTGAACCCCTCTATTGCCGCCGCTTTCCAGTTGAGTGGCCAGGGCGCCTGCGTGGCGCAGGCGCAGGCTCTGCTCGCGACGCTGCCCGGCTTCAACACGGCCTGCAATCCCACGCCGTCAAACGGCTTCTCTTACACCGGCTGCGTACCGTTCGGCGACATGGACGCCAACTATTCCAACGGTAGCTCGGTCTATAACGGGCTGACCACCAATCTTCGCAAGCGCTTCACCACTCACTACGAATTCCTCGCTTCCTACACCTGGTCGCACGCGATCGATGATTCCACCGACCTGGAGTCCACCCTCACACCGCAGGACAGCTACTTCCCCGGCGTCGATCGTTCCAACTCCACCTTCGATGAGCGCCATCGCTTCGTCTTCAGTGGCGTCTATCAGTCGGGCCGGCTCAGCGGCGACAGTTTCGCGAGCAAGGTCTTCAGCAATTGGACCCTGGCTCCGCTGATCGAGTTCGCGTCCGGGCGGCCCTTCAACATCATCACCGGCAATGGCGACAACCTCCAGATTTCGTCTCTCACCGGGCGGCCCAATACCTTCGTAAACCCTGCCTGCACCGCGATCGGATACACGCCGGTGCAGTCGAAGTACTCGCCGACCGGGGTTTTCCAGGAACCCTGCCTCCTCGACTTCAACGGCACGCTCCAGTCTCTCGACGGCAACCTCGGTCGCAACGCTGGCGTCACACCTTGGAACGTTTTCAACGATATGCGCGTGGCCAAGCGCATTTACTTCGGCGAGCGCTTCAACATGGATCTGATCGCCGACACCTTCAACATCGCCAACCGCTATAACGTGGCGGCCGTGAGCCCGCTTTTCACCAATGCCGGCCAGGCTACCGCCGCATACGATCCGCGCCAGTTTCAGTTCGCGCTGAAATTGAACTGGTAAAATCAGATTGTGAAAGGTATCGGACTGATGCTTGCGGGGCGCGGGCTTGACAGGCTGCGGAAATATTCTTCAGGGATTCGGCGCGTAAGTCAGCCAGCGCTCGTCGTAATCGCGCTGGCGCTGATGTTGTCGACTTCCTCCGTTGCCGAGAGCGCAGCCGAGACCTACAGGGCACACTGTTCAGCCTGCCACGGCGCGAAGGGAGCGGCCGACACGATGATCGGCAGAAACCTGAAGCTGCGCGTCCTCGGCTCAGACGATGTGCAAAAGAAATCCGACGACGAACTCTTCACCATCATCAGCAAAGGCATGGAAAAGAACAGGATGCCCGCGTTTGATCGCAGACTCTCCAAGGATCAGATTCATGATCTGGTAGAGTACATTCGCTCGCTGAAGAAATAGTATTCCGGCAGTTTAATTGGCCGACCTTGACGCCGTTGCCAATGTGCTGTTGCTGGTTTAAGCAGAGGCCGGTAAGCATGGGTCAACCGATTTTCAGAACTATCAGAGAGTTAGCAACTGTGTTATTAATGTAGACAAAAACTCCCGCCGCACAGATTAGTTGCATAAGTCTCGATTGCGATGTTAGTACGTTGTAGTAAGAGAGTTATTCCGACTAGTATGACGAGGTTGAACGACCCGCCCCCAGGACAGCGCATCCCCGCAGAAATCACGCGTCTGCAAAATATTGCAGCAGGGCCTCGGGGAACCTTGATGGATACGCCTTTTGCCGTTGCGGTCCTCTGGCAAACGCGCTAGCATACGCGCTACTCAGAATTGGGGATTGTCTCTGTCGCAATGTTCCAAAGCTCTTGCTCCCAGCTGGATCTCGGTCCACGCGGCACTCTTACCGTTCCCATACTCAGCAGATTCTGGACGCCCAAGCGTATTTCTTTGATCCGAAACAGCATCGGTTCCTGGGTGAAAGCTTGGCTAAATCACGTAGGGGAGAAACAATAATGAGGACACCGAACCACAAGGAAAAAATCAACCCGGCCGGCAATCCCTGCAACTCGTGGATGGTTTGGCTTTCCCTGGCTGCTGTAATCTTTCTCGCAAGCTCGGCCCGGCCAGCGCTTGCGGCGAGTGGACTGACTGTTGCACACAACACACCCGGCTACGTATTTACCGCGAAGAGCCTCGGAAGCGAGGACGCGGCTAAGATCATTGACGTCAGTATCTGGCTGAATCCTCACAATCCCGGCCAGCTCGATGCTTTGGCAAACCAACTTTACGATCGAACCTCTCCTCATTATCGTCAATTTCTCACCCGCTCCCAGTTCGCGGCGCGCTTTGCGCCGACGGCGTCTGAAGCCAGGATTGTCCAGCAGTTTTTCGAACAGCACAACCTGCGCGTGGTGAAGGTTGGTCCCCAGAACTTTTTCGTGAGAGCGCGCGGCACCGTGGCCGACGTGGAATCCGCGTTCCAGGTGCATCTCAACAATTACGATGTGAATGGCAAAACGCTTCGTGCCAACGACCGCGATCCCTACATCGACGGAGCGGCCGCACCGCTCGTCAGGTCAGTGGCTGGCCTGGACACGGGCGTGTATGAGCATCCGCTGATGAGTCAACCAACCAGCGCCCCCGGATCCAAGGCCCTCGCGCTCAAGCCGGCAGCCGCGAGCGCGAACGCTAAATCAAACGCCAGCGACTTCTACACAAACAATTGCTTCGGCGGCGTCGTAACTCAGACCTATTCGACCAACAATGATGGCTCGCTCCCCATCGGCACTTACACCGGAAATCTTTTGAACGAGTTCACACTGACCAGCCCCGGTTGCGGTTACACGCCGCCGGAGATTCAAACCGCCTATAACCTTACCGGCCTCTACAAGAAAGGCTACAACGGCACTGGCCAGACGATCGGAATTATCGACTGGTGCGGTTCGTCCACCATCACCAGCGATGCCAACGCGTTCTCGGCGTATTTCGGATTGCCGGCGCTGACTCCGTCGAACTTCGCTATCACCTACATCCCATCTCCCAGCCTTTGTAATGGCCCCGAAGACGCGGAAATCAATATTGACGTCGAGTGGTCGCATGCCATTGCACCCGGCGCCAGCATCAACCTCATCGTTACTCCCTCGGCCGAGTTTCAGGACATCGACCAAGCCGAATACATTGCCATCGACGACGGTCTGGCCACTGTCATCTCCGGTAGTTACGGAGCTCCCGAAGCCTTTGTCTCCGCTTCCGAGTTGCAGAATGGCAATCTCATCAATGAAGTGGGCGCAGTCCTGGGAATTTCAGCCAACTTCGCAACCGGGGATTATGGCGACGACAGTACTGTCTATGGGGTAAAGACGGTTTCCTATCCGGCGGATTCCCCTTGGGCGACCGCGGTCGGCGGTGTCAGTCTGGCACTGAAGCCCAACAACTCCATCGCGTGGCAGGCTGGTTGGGGAACGAATGAGATTCTCCTCGCCGAGGAGGGCTACGTGGCGGATCCGCCGCTGAATTTCGGCCTCTACGGAGGTTCGGGCGGCGGAACAAGTACCTGTGCTTTCCAGAATGATACGACCGACCCCATAACCTGCCTCGCCGGTTTCGCCAAACCTTCCTACCAAAAGGCGCTCCCGGGCAAGTACCGTCAACTTCCCGATGTTTCCTGGTTGGCCGATCCCTTCACCCCCGCTGTGACCCTGATGACGATTCCAGGTCAGGTTCCCAGTCAGGTCTGGCTGGTCTATGGAGGCACGAGCCTCGCCACACCGATGTTCTCCGCGCTCTGGGCGATCGCCAACCAGGAAGCCGGAGCGCCGCTCGGGCTGGCCGCTTCGTATCTTTATTCAATGCCGGCGGGAACAATCTATGACATCGTTCCCCAGACGTCGACGACCAACGTTACCGCGAGCATTCAGGAACCCACCAACACCAACAAGTACAGCGCGTCGGAACTGGCTGGGGTCACGGGGTCATTTATCGATGGGATCTGGAATATTCCCTACTATGATCTCGACGCGTACGTCTTCACATTCGGCACCGATACCAGCCTGAAAACAAAAACGGGCTGGGATAACGTGACCGGCGTAGGAACTCCGAACGCGAAAGCGTTCGCCGACTCCTTCAAGCCCGCGGCTACCCCTAAAAAGTAAGGGGGAAGCAGGGAAAAGAGAAGAGAAATCAGACTTTCGTTTAGCGCCTCCGTTGCCCCGCAGGGCAGCGGAGGCTTTTTTACGCGGCGAAGGATTGCGATTTCTCCGCCGAGTCCAAACCGAACCCGCCGCATCGAATGTGTGATGGAGGTCAATATGTACGTTGTTCTTGGAGCAAGCGGCAACACCGGACACGTAGTGGCGAAGAATCTTCTTGCCCGCGGGCAGAAAGTTCGTGTCGTCGGAAGAAACGCGGCGCGGTTGCAACCTCTCGCGGATGCAGGCGCGGAGATATTCACCGGCGAGGTCACCGACGCATCCAACCTGACAAAAGCCTTCCACAAAGCAGATGCATCCTACGTCATGATTCCACCGGACCCTGCCAGCAGCGACTACCGCGCGTTTCAGAACCGCGCCACTGACGCCATCGCGACCGCGGCACGAGATGCGGGCCTTAAGAATATTGTTTCGCTCAGCAGTTTCGGAGCCGACAAACCCAAAGGAACCGGACCCGTAGCCGGTCTCCACGATCTTGAACAGAAACTCAACCAGATCGAAGGTGCGAACGTGCTCCATTTGCGCCCCGGATATTTCATGGAAAATACGCTGCCGCAAGTAGGTGCCATTCGCATGATGGGCAGCATGGTGGGTCCGCTTCGTCCGGATTTGAAACTTCCCATGATTGCTACCAAAGATATCGGCGCAGCCGCTGCCGAGGCTCTGTTGCAACTCGCGTTTCGAGGCAAGCAAACACAGGAACTGCAAGGACAACGCGATCTCGACTACTCCGAAATCGCCACTATCATTGGCAAGGCCATCGGCAAACCCAATCTCGGATACATACAGATACCGGACAATCAATATAAAGCCGCACTGCTTCAGATGGGAATGACCGAAAACTTCATTGGACTGATGCTAGAGATGTGCGCGGCACTGAACTCAGGACACATGCGAGCCCTGGAACCTCGCAAAGCCATCAACACGACGCCAACAAAGTTCGAGACCTTCGTGGCCGAGGAATTCTTGCCAGCCTACCAACAACAACCAGCAGCCTGACCAGCGAATGTTCGTGTGGGGCGGACACTCTTGTCCGCCGCCTTTGAGCTTGGGGTTGTTCTTGATTTGTTCGGAATCAAAGGGACAATCGAACGGAAAATCAAAGGCAAGCATTGCGAACATATGAAAGAAGAGGTCACGCGAGTTCCAGTCGTGACCTCTTACTAACTCGACTCAGCTTACTTACCCCAACTTACGTCCATGACAGATTCAGCAATTTGTTTCGCCCAACGACTAACGACCAGCGACCAACGACCGGTTAGTCCCCACTAGTCGAAGTCGATCTTCTCAAATCCCAAACCCTGCAACAGACTGCTGATCGTCGAAGAAGCATTTTGTTGCGCGGTTCGCAAAATGCCGTCGGCGAGCGCGGCCTCCAGCAACTGACGTTCCGCCTCCTGCCGTACTTGCGTTTCCAGGTTTGGATCGGTCGGGACCAGCAATCCAGTTTGTCGCGAATACACCCGTGTTTTGGCGCTGTCGAGTCGCGTGCTGAACACCTGCGCCGCGGGAAGATGCAAATGAACCTGTTTGCCATTCACCTTTACATCGTCCGGCTTCAGATTCGAGAAATCGATTCCGGCAACCACCTCGCCGTGCACCATCATGAGTAGACGATCTCCGGTCAGAAAGTCAGGGAGGACAGGGTTTTCTTTTTCCCCAGTCACCAGCTTGTCCATGGTGTAAACCACGGTTTCGAGTCGCTGCAGCCGCTGAATGCGATCGACCACGGTGGGCTGGCTGACATCGATGCTGAGAGTTCTGCCGGTGACCGCCGAAAACATGTGACTCAACAACGAGCGCCCAGAAGTTTGCAACAGCAGCATCGCCCCAACGAAACCGACAGCGAGCACACCGAAGACAAGTCCGATGATGAGAGCAATCGCTACCGCCGCGCGAGAGCGCGGTCGATTTGAAACCCTGATGGTAGTATCGGCGTCGTTGGCCATACAACAAAGCTATCATCTGGCGGATTTCCGAGCCGTAAACCAGCTCAGCCGGCCAGGCTTGTCTCTCGACTAACTAACTCGACGAGCGAATTCGACTAACGACAAATGCATCAGCACCCACCCCACCCCCTACGGTCTATTGGAATCATAGGGTTAGGCGATGAAGC
>Ga0182018_10000253_pt1 | contig 70456 bp, 63 predicted proteins | sample 812P2MmetaG_FD_120490 | JGI IMG/M metagenome (GOLD analysis project Ga0182018, IMG submission 120490) | Permafrost microbial communities from Stordalen Mire, Sweden - 812P2M metaG | ecosystem: Environmental > Terrestrial > Soil > Wetlands > Permafrost | place: Sweden: Stordalen | collected... | reverse complement strand
CCAGGCGGGTTGCGCGGTCGATTGCCAATTTTGCCTCACAGCGCAGCTCGGGCTGATTCGCAATCTGACGCCGGGCGAAATTGTGGCCCAAGTGCTGCTGCCCCTCGAGGATCACAAAGCGGCGTTGACGGCGAACACCAACATCGTGCTGATGGGACAAGGCGAGCCGCTGCTGAACTTCGATTCCGTGACGGCCGCGCTGCGAATTCTCCTCGACCCCAAAGGTGTCGCGATTTCGCCCAAACACGCGACGCTCTCGACCAGCGGCATCGTGCCGGGAATCGAGCGCCTGGGGAAAGAAGAAGTGCGGCCACACCTGGCCATTTCCCTGAACGCATCGAACGACGAGCAGCGCAACGCGCTGATGCCCATCAATCGCAAGTATCCACTGGCCACGCTGATGACGGCCTGCCAGGAATATCCGCTGCGTTCGTGGGAATACTTGATGTTCGAGTACGTGATGCTGGGCGGCGTGAATGATTCCCTGGCCGACGCGCGCCGCGTCGTGAAACTCCTCGCACCACTAAAAGCCGCGAAAGTAAACCTCATTCCGTGGAATCCAGGCCAGCTTCCTTATCACGAGTCCTCGGTCGAAGACATCGACCTGTTCCAAAAACTGCTGATCGAACGCGGCATACCAACCTTCGTGCGCCACTCGCGCGGCCGCGACGTTATGGCCGCCTGCGGCCAACTGGCCCTGAACGAACTCGCCGGTTCGCCCCTCGCCATTCTCAGCACCAACCGGTAGCGCCGGCATCCCGCCCGCTCTTCGCTGCTCCTCCCGGGAGTTTCCATCCGAGCCCCTAACGTCAAACTGCAGGCCTCCGCGACCTACAACCGATCAATCGTCGCAGGATCCACTTTGCCGCCGAAGTATTTCTGCAGCGCTCGCTGAAACACCGGCTCGTCGGGCGCCGCAGCTGCAAACAAACTCATGGAAGAATGAAACTTCAAGTCGTCAGGGTACCCGAAGATTTCACCGGCCGAATGGCGTTCGACCAGGTTTACAAGGCGTGTGCACTCGCGTAATCGCGGTCCAAGAATTTCGTGATGGCCATACGCCTTGGCTTCCGCGAGCGAGGATATCGCAAATCTTTCCGCCACTGAACTCCGCCCCAAACCCTGAATCTGCGGAAAAATGAACCACATCCAGTGACTCTGCTTCTGTCCAGCCCGCAATTCTGCGCACACCCGCTCGAAAACAGGCTCTTGTGCGTCAACAAACCGCCGCAAATCGTAAGTGTCGCCGGTGTTCATAGCCCGATCCATCGGCGGGATCGCCGCCTAACAGCTGCAGCCGCCCTGTTTTACCCTGAGCCTTGAAGGGTGAGACGGCGGGGTTTAGATGTCACACAAACGGGCTTCCACCCGTTGCAACCGTCGCCCCTTAACAGCGGATGCCGACAACACCCATCAGCCGGCCGCTAGCCGGCCCTTCCTTTCGATAACTAAAAAGACGGTCGACATCACACGAGGTACATAGTTCGGTAACAAAGATGTTCTCCTCGCGAATTCCGGCTTCTAGCAGCTGCAAACGGTTCGCTTTCTTCAAATCAAGCAGCACCTTATTCGGCGGCGGCTGGTGACCCGGAGGCATCATGTTCAGCCATTGCAGCGGATTCGGTTCGTCCCCGGTACGCAACTCGTCGAAAAACTCCGAGGCATTCGCAAATTTTGCAGCGAAAGCAGACCCGACCTCGGTGCCAACTTCGTAGCAGCACCCTCCAATCGTTGGCCCAATCGCAGCGAGCAGGTCTTGCGGTCGGCAACCGAATTCCATCTGCATCTGACCAATGGTCTTGGTGACGATGCGCTGCAAGGTGCCGCGCCATCCGGCATGAATGGCGGCAACCACGCGCTTGTTCGGATCGACCACCAGCACCGGGGCGCAGTCGGCGGTGCGAACGCCAAGCAGCAGACCGGCACGATTCGTGGCCGAGGCGTCACCTTTGCACTGTTTTGCCGGTACGGCTTCGAAGGAACGCACCACGTCGGAATGGATCTGATGCAAGCAGATCAGTGTTAGATCGGGGGCGGCCAGCGCCGCCTGGAAACGACGTTTGTTTTCTTCCACATTTTCGCGCGTATCCCATTCGACGGCGCCGAGGTTCAGCACTTTCTCGCCATGGCTGTCGCTGGCGCCGCCCGGGCGCGTGCTGAAGCCGTGCACGAGCCAGGGAATTTTGGACAAAGCCGGGACTTGAAGCACGCGTACGCCGCGCAGCGCACGTTCGGTCCACGGCTTCTCGGCCGCGCGCGACTTCGGCTGTTTGCGGTTGCGGCGCTTGCTCGGCGATGTTTTCGCGATGGCCACGGCCTTATCAGTATAATCGCAGTTTGCGTGGAAGATCGGAGTTGCGGGGCCGGGGACGCGCGCATCTGCCCCGGCGCGCGGATTGTGCCGCGACCATGGTATTCGGGAATGCGAATATCCCTTCGGAGACTCGGCGGTTGTGGCCATGGATGCACTGTCTTTCCAAACCAGGCGCCGACGCTATCCGGGAAGTGGGAGCGAGAAAAACAAAGCCATCGTCCGCCGGCGGCCATGTCGTTCAAGAATGGACCGAACGTGCCGTTCCTGGACAATTGTCTTATCCTTTCCTTTGGCGAGGAAAACATACTGGGCATCTTTGTTCGGGAAGCAAGGTCCTGGCGTTTGGCGCAAGCGGATATCCTCGATGAATCCCGGGAAATGGCCCCCGGGTTTGAGCACTGCGTGCGCGTCATCTCCGAGAGTCCGGAGATGCAGTGCTTTTTGTGCGCGTCCAGTCCATCGGTCTCTGGCTAAGCAGCCGTCGATGCGGGAGGAAACTTGATCGTCGGATTGGGCGTGGACATTGCGGAAGTGGCCCGGCTACGAGCGGCGATCGAGCGGCATGGCGAGACCTTCTTGCTGCGCGTCTACACCTTGAACGAACGCGAATACTGCGAACGCTTCAAGAACAAGTATGAACGGTACGCCGGACGTTTCGCGGCCAAAGAAGCGGCCATGAAGGCGTTAGGCACGGGCTGGAGCCGCGGCGTGCGCTGGGTGGACGTGGAAGTGGTGCGCGAAAAGGGCGGCCGGCCCACCATCAAGCTTGCGGGCGAGGCTGGAAACGTGGCGCAGCGGATGGGCGTGAAGAATATCGCGCTCAGCATCACGCACACCGCAGAACAGGCATTCGCGCAAGTCATTTTTGAGGGTTGAAGCGATGAACGAATTTCCCAAGTTCATGCGAAACACGGCGAACCGCATTGCCGCCAGCAATCAGGCAACTCCCGGCGTCGAGGGCTACGTTTTCGACGGCGCCGACGGCAGCCAGATGGCGTTTTGGACCTGCCGGCAGACAGCCCCGTCCGCTCCACACGCCCATGACTACGACGAATACATGCTGGTCGTCGAAGGCTGCTACACGCTGATCATCGACGGCCATCGAATCGCACTGAACGCCGGCCAAGAATATCTGATTCCTCGTGGCATGGAGCACGGCGGCGAGGTCGTGGCGGGAACCCGAACGATCCATGCCTTTGGCGGCCATCGCGCAAGCCGCATCTCGCGATGACGTCGTTAGCGCTGGCCTCCGGCCAGCTCTTGGTCTTATGACCTTCACTTCCTCGAAGTCACTTCACCACTAAAAAGGAACCGAGCGCGAGGGCGTCGATGCCGGAGCAGTAGAAGCTGCGGACCGCTTCGCGAGGATCGGAGACCAGTGGTTCGCCGAACAGGTTGAAGGACGTATTGACAAGGACCGGGGCAGGGGCGGTTTCCCCGAATTTGTGGAGCAGGCGCCAAAACCCGGGATTGGAGTCTTTGTCGACCGTGTGGACGCGGACTTCGCGGCCGTTGAAGGCGAATTGCTCCAAGCCCGGAACCTGATTCTTCAGCGTTCCGAGCGAAGCCATGAAGCGGCAGTTGGGCGAGCAGTCGAAGAATTCCGCGGCACGCTCGGCGGGAACCGAGAGCGCAAACGGGTGAAAATCGGCGCGGTGCTTGATGTATTGATTTACGTTGTCGATCACGTATTCGGAAAAGGGCGAAGCCAGGATGCTGCGGTTGCCGAGCGCGCGGTGGCCAAATTCAGTGCGGCCCTGGCACCAGGCGACGATTTTGTCGCGTTGCAGGAGCTTCACGCTTTCGACGGTCAGTTGCTCTTCGCCGGACAAGTACTTGTAGATGATTTTGCAGTTGTCGAGAACGGCTTTGATTTCCTGCGAGCCGAGTCCAGGGCCCAGAGCGAGTGTGGTCATCGGGGCGCGGCCGGCTTTTCCGCTGAGCTTCTTGCGCGCGAGGAAAGCCGCACCTAGCGCGGTGCCGGCGTTGCCTGCCACTGGTTGCACGTGGACGCGATCGAAGGTGCTGCGCTTCTCCAGGGCGCGGACCAGCAGAACATTCAGAAAAACGCCGCCCGCGATGCACAGCGAGTCGGTTCCGGTTTGTGCCTGGAAGTGGTGCGCGATTTCGAGGACGGTTTCTTCCAGAAAAAGTTGAGCGCTGCGCGCCAGGGCCGCGCAAATGGCGGGATCTTCGCGAAACTTGTCTTTGTGAATTTTCAGCTCGCGATAAAACTGCGGGGAGAACGTGCCGCGCTCGTCCGGGCCGGCAGCGAAGTAGCGGCTGTCGAGGACCGGCAAGCCGTGAGCGTCGTTGCGAAAGAGTTTGCGAAACACGGGGAGATATTCGGGCTGGCCCTGGCGGCCGATCCATTGCACCTTGTGTTCGTCGTAGTGAGGGCGAAGACCGAGCAGCGCGGTGATACGCGAGTACAACCAACCCAAGCAATTGGGAAACTGCATCGTGCGCAGCGGGCGGATTTCGTCCTTTTCGCCCAGCGAAATCTGGCCGCAACGGGAGGCTGAGCCGCCGTCGAGCGTGAGGATCAGGGCGCGATCAAACTCGGAGGTATAGAACGTACTCGCCGCGTGGCACAGATGATGCTCATATTGCTGCAGCTTGACGCCGCGGTCCAGATGTTGGCGAAGCTGGGGAATCGACGTGGACTTGCGGAGGTCGCGAGCGGAGCGGCGCTTGCGATTGGAGGAAAATTTCGAGCCCAAGCCGGATTCGCGCAGCCGGGCTTGCTGTGGAAGATCCGCTAGCGCGGCCACAGTCAGGTCGGATGGCTTGGCGCCGTGTTGCTCCAGAACTCGCGTGATCGCGCGGCTGGGAACCGTGCCCGCGCCGAGCGAACGATTCAGTTTTTCTTCCTCGATGGCGCCTAGAATCGACTTTTCATCGAGGAGGGCGACGGCGGAATCCTGGTCGAGGCTGGCGATCCCAAGAACGAGCATAAAGAAAGCTTCTCACCCCCGCGGCGCGTGCTGAACGGCAAAATCGTTGGAAGTTTCCGGTTGTGCATCGAGGTGGCCAGCGCCGGCGGAAATCACGCGCGCTTGCATCCTTTGATTCGGCGGCCAGTCTCCGGATACGCGAACCTGTAGATAATTGCTGGAGATGGCCGGCGTCCAGCCTGTTTCTGCCGAGGCGCGCGACGTGTGGCGCAGCGTAAGAATCTCAAGCGATCGGTCCACTTGGGTGCGAAGGAACGCGGCGGCTTTATTTTCGCCGAGCGCGCGAAGTTCGCGGGCGCGATGGTGAATTACGGCGGCGGGAACTTCGTTGGGAAAAGACGCGGCGCGAGTGCCTGGACGTTTTGAGAAGGAGAAAACGTGGAGGTAGGTAAACGGCAGGCGATCGATGAAGGCCTTCGTGGTTGCGTGATCTTCTTCGGTCTCGCCCGGAAAGCCGGCGATGACGTCGGCGCCGATGGCGGCGTGCGGAAGATGCTCGCGGATGAGTTCGACGCGGCGGGCGTAGTGTTCGGCGCGATACCAACGGTGCATGGCGGCGAGGATGCGGTCGGAACCGGATTGCAAGGGCATGTGAAAGTGCTGAGCGATGCGCGGAGTGGAGGCGAACAGCGCGATCAGGTCCAGCGTGACGTCGAGCGGTTCGATGGAGCTGATGCGGAGACGAGCAATCGCAGTTTCATCCAGAATCCGGCGGAGGAGATCCTCGAATTCGACGCGCGGCGTAAGATCGCGCCCGTAGGTGCCAAGGTTGATTCCGCTGAGCACGATTTCGCGATAGCCCGAATCGCTAAGTTGGCAAATTTCTTGGATGACTTCGCGCGGCGGAAGGCTGCGGCTGTTTCCGCGGACGAACGGAATGACGCAGTAGGAGCAACGGCTGTTGCAGCCGTCCTGGATTTTCAGTGTGGGGCGAGTGTGATTCCCTTCTCCACCAAGGATCGGAGCAGCAAGAAATGTGGTCTGCGCGAAGATGTCGCCGGTCAGGATTTTCGCTGCAGCGCGATCGAGAGAGAGATCGGCGTGAGCAAAAGCTGGACCGGCGCTCCCGACTTGTGGCTCGGAGCCGAAAAGCTTTTCGGCGGGGACGAAGGCGCCAGGTTCGGTCGAAGGTGAGAAAGTGCGCATGATCCGCGCCGCCAGATCAGGAATTTGCGGCTTGTGCGAATTGCCGACGACCCAGGAGATCCCGGGTAGCGCGGCCAGTTGTTCCGGCGCGCGTTGCGCGTAGCAGCCGGTGACGATGACTTTGGCGGCGGGATTGCGGGCGTGGATTTTGCGGATGGCTTCGCGAGCCTGAGAATCCGCGGCGGCGGTCACCGTGCACGTATTCACGATCACCACGTCCGCCGCGGCGGAGTCGGTCGCGGCGAAGCAGCCGCGATCGAGCAATTGGCGCTCTAGCGCGGCGCCGTCGACTTGGGTAGCGCGGCAGCCGAATTGTTCGATGTAAAAGGTCGTCATCTGCTCAGCAGGTAAAAACAGGGACCTCACTACAGAGATCACGCGATGTACAGAGCGGACCAACACCCCGAATCTAGGGACCATCCCAAATCCGCCGCACGATGTTCGGTTGCATGCTTATGATAGCTGCTTCGGAAATCGGCGCAAAGTCGGTAAGAAAACCTACATGCCAGCACCTTTACTCGACCAAGCCTGGCCGCTACAATCGCCGCTGCCCATGGCTCGCCAACGATATAGCCCTTCCGCACTGATTGATCCGAAAGTCTCGATCGTGATTCCGGTTTACAACGAGAAGAGCACCATTGATGAAATCCTTCGACGCGTGCTGGACACCGAGCCACGCAAAGAAGTGATCGTCGTCGACGACTGCTCGACCGACGGGACCAAGCAAATTTTGGAGAGCATGGCGGCGCGCCAGGCCAACGGCGAGGGCACCGCACCGGCTCAGGACGGGACCGATCCGATTGCGTTGCGCGACCTGCGGTTTTTCTTTCAGGCGCAGAATCAAGGCAAGGGCGCGGCTTTGCGGCGCGGGTTCGCACAAGTCAGCGGCGACATTGTGCTGGTGCAGGATGCGGACCTCGAATACGACCCGCGCGACTATGCCAAGTTGCTGGAACCAATTATGGATGGACGGGCAGACGTGGTGTATGGATCGAGGTTTCTGGGCGGGCCGCAGCGGGTGCATTATTTCTGGCACTACGTCGCCAACAAGGTCCTGACGCTGCTTTCCGACATTTTTACCAACTTGAAGCTGACGGACATGGAGACTTGCTACAAGGTTTTTCGCAAGGAGGTTCTGCGGGGAATTCAGCTGCGGTCGGACCGGTTTGGATTCGAGCCGGAGATCACCGCGAAGATCGCCAAGAACAATTGGCGGATTTACGAGGTGCCGATCTCTTACGCTGGGCGGACGTATGAAGAGGGGAAAAAGATCACCTGGAAAGACGGGGTGAAGGCGCTCTGGTACATCGTACGGTTTACGTTTTCAGATTGAGATTTGAGCGATGGCGGCCGCGCAGTTCCTTCCCTGGTGTTTTCACTACCATTCATTCGGAATGGGTTAGGCAACCGTTCCCAACGTGGTCTTGCGCGGGCGTGGGGTTTCTGGGTTGGAAGAATCGGGTTTTGGGGCTACTTCAGGACGGCGGAGTGACGCTTTTGCATGAGAAACGTGCAGCATGGCGTTACCAGCTGGTTGAGTCTTGTTTTGAGTTTAAGGCTGGGCCATGCGGCGTTGGAAGGTTAGCAGGATGAGGTCGGCGCGGCGGCGGACTCCGAATTTGCTCAGGAGGTTGGAGACGTGGAATTTTACCGTGCGCTCGGCGATGTTGAGTTTGCTGGCGATTTCTTTGTTCGAAAGATTTTCCAGGAGCGAATCCAGGACTTCCTGTTCGCGGCGACTTAGATTCGTGACGGCGTCGGTCTTCAGGCGGCGGCCCTGACCGGTGAGGATGGAGTCCACAAAGCCGGAAAGGACCGAACGCGGGACCCAGAAACCTCCGACCGCGACCAGAGGCAGGGCGCGGACTAACTGCTCGCGGGCTTCGACGTAAGTCAGCAGACCCTTTACGCCCAGTCGGAGCAGCGAATAGCTGTTGGCGTCGCTGAGTTGTTCGCCTACGACGATCAAGCGGGCTTCCGGATAGCGCTCAAGAATATTGGCGAGCAAAGCGCCGGTGGCCGGGCGCGCGGCGTGCGCGTCGATCACATAGACCTGGGCTTGAGGCGGCTCGAGATTGCGAAGATCGGGCGCCAGGACCGATTCCAGGTGCTTGACCGAGACCTTGAACTGGGGCTTGGAGAGCAAACGCTCGAACTCGCTGAGCACCAAAGGGTGCGGCGAGAGAATGCAGACCGATAGTTTCGTGGTAGCTCGTTTCGTAGCCACTGTGTTTCCAGACTAGTGAAAACTGTACGGACGGGCAAGGGACATTCCGGCGCTTGTTGTCGAATTGTTACGTAACACCTAGGGCGCTTTTGAGAGGCTGGAGCAGCGAAAGGTGGTTTTAGTGACCGGCCAGTTGAGGTTTGACGGGTCTCGCTCAGGTTCCTCGGCGGTTTACGCACGCGCCACAATCGGGTGGCCGCTCCATCTAAATCCCGCGCTCCATCGGCGGATCCGCGAAGATTGGGGCTTTCCTGATTCGCCGGAGATGACCATGGCGCGAGAGCGCCGCGACATTGCATTCAGCGGATCAGTTTTTGGAATCAGAGCGGGCGACTACTCGCGTGCTACGGCGCGGCCTTGTTTTAGGGCGTCGATCAAGACATCGAAGGTCGAGCGGGTCCAGTTTCCATCGCGAGGCGACGCTTTGGTGCCGCGACGTTCTTCAGCAACTACCGTAGCGGTTGCCGACGAAGAAAGGCCGGACGCAATGCCGAATGTTGCCGGCGATTCGGCAGCAGCAGCGGCGCGTGCTTGCAACGGCGGTTGCTCAGGCCAGGAGCCTGCGGGGACTGGTTTTTCTTCCGGTTGCGCTGACGTTGCTGCTTGCGAGCGCGCATCCGCCTTTTTTCCATTCGCACCGCTGCCCAATCCGCCACCGGGAGAGAACGGGCCCTTCAACAAGCCGAGCACGTCTTCCGACGCTTGCTCGACCAGGAATTGATCGATTTGCTTGCGCTTCAATTCGAAGCCGCACAACAGGCATGCATCGGACAAAAGATTGATCAGGCGCGGAACTCCGCCGGTGAGCCGATGAATGACTTCCACGGCGGTGCCGGTAAAGGGACTCGATCCGCGCAAGCCGGCGGCATGGAGACGTTCGGCCATGTAAGCGCGCGTTTCGGGCAGGCTTAATGGCCGCAACAGGCAAGTGCTGGCGATTCTCTGTTGCAACGCCTGCAGCTCAGGGCGCTGAAGAACCGCGAATAGTTCCGGTTGTCCACAGAGCACGATCTGCAGAAGTTTTTCCTGGTAGGTATCCGTGTTGCCTAGAAGGCGGATTTCCTCAAGCAATTCCACGCTCATGAGGTGGGCTTCGTCGATCAGCAGGATCGCGGTGCCGCCCTGTTGCTGGGTCTGAAAGAGCATTTGATGGAGGGCAGCGAGCCGGCGCGGCTTGCTGGTGGCGGTGCAAGTGATTTCGTATTCGTCGAGCACCGCTTCCAACAGTTCGGCTGGCGCGAGGGTCGGATTTACGAGAAATGCCGAAACCAGCCGGCCACGTCCTTCCGATTTTTCGGTCAGGATCTGCAATGCGGTGTGCAGCAAAGTCGTCTTGCCGGTTCCCACCGGCCCGGCAACGACCGTGAAACCCTTGCGCTGGAGAACGCCCTGAAGAAGGACCTTTAGGGCTGTGCGATGCGGATCGGCTAAATGCAGAAATCTAGGATCAGGCGTGAGACGAAACGGTTCTTCCTTTAACTGGTAAAAGGCCGTATACAAAACCGTTCCTCCCGGGGGTCTGAAGCAGTAACTGCGCGAACCAATACACCTAACCGATGTGCAAGTTCCTTACCATAGCGCTAAACCTACAGAAACAACGAGCGCCAGTTCTAAGTCTCGCATAAGGCGGGCTTTAAATCCCGATCTTAGGTGAGGCGAAAGCACCGCGGAGAGGACTTCCGTGGCGGTAACGGAAAAGCATTTCACACATCTGTCCAGTCCCGACTGCACTATCCCATCTGGTTTGATGCGGAAAGGCAGGGAGAAGAGACATACCGGGGCCCCGTGTAAAATCGAATCATTCGGGCAATCCCGTGGGCGGCGCCGGATCAATCGGGGCCGGGACCGGCTTTCGGTGGTGCCTTTGCGCCAAGCCGGCCTCTTGAATCTTGTAAATGAGAGCCCGGTAGCTGATGTTCAACACGTTGGCAGCCTTCCGGCGGTTCCACCTGTTTTCACGCAGCACCTGGAGAATCACGTTGCTCTCCATCTCCCGGACAGCCTGCTTGGCGATGAGCTTCAGGGAAACGGTGCCGTCCACGGAGAGCTTGGTCGGGTTAGAAGGTCGCTTCAGCCTGGGCTCGGTGGCGATACCGTCGAGGGCACCCATGATCGCGTAGCGAGCCACCAGGTTTTCCAGTTCGCGTATGTTTCCCCGCCATTCTTTTTGCGTAAAGGCCTCGACGACGTCTTCGGTAAAAGGGGGCGCTTCGCGTTCGAACCGCGCGTTCAGCTGCTCGAGAAAATAATTTGCCAGGCCGGGGATGTCTTCGCGGCGTTCACGCAACGGGGGCAAGTTGAGGGTTACGACGTTGATGCGGTAGAACAGGTCCTGCCGAAAACGACCCGCAGCAATTTCATCCTCCAGCTTGCGGTTGGTCGCGCAGATCACCCGGGTATTGACTCGTCTTTCCTGATTGTCGCCGATGCGGCTGTAGTGCCCATCCTGCAGGAGCTGCAAAGTCTTCGCCTGCAGGCCCATATCGAGGTCGGAAATTTCGTCCAGGAACAAGGTGCCGTTGTCGGCCATCTCGACATAACCTGGCTTCGATCCATGGGCGTCGGTGAATGCACCTTTTTCGTAACCGAACAGCTCACTTTCCAGCAGAGTTCCCGGGATGGCCGCGCAATTGACCTTGACGCACGCCCCCGAGGCGAATTTTGAGCGCGAATGAATGTACTGAGCCAGGAGGCCTTTCCCGGTTCCATTTTCACCTTGAATCAGAACGGGCAGGTCGGTGGCGAGAATCTTGCCCACCATTTGCCGAATGGGTTGCATGGCCGCGGAACGGCCAAAAATGATCTCTTCGCAAGGCAGAATGCTCGCCTTCGGAACCGCTTTTGCGCTGGCTACTCCTGAGACCGGCATTTCCACTTCCCCCCGATACGACTTGAGTTCGTACTGTTGGTACTTGCACACGTAGAACCAAAGTCCCGCGGGGCCCGAGGGCGACACGCCCCGCCCGGACATCCGCGTCTTGGAGTTCTAACTCATTCTGAGGCTGGAACTTACTGGCCGTTGGTACAGTTATAGAACTAAGGGACAGGTCAGCGGGAAAGGCTGGGGCGGCGCCTGCCGGCGGCGGAAAAATGTCTCCCTAAACGGCAAACTCTTGCCTTGTTTCCCCTTGTGGAAGGCGGTGCTGGCGGAACCAGATGGCGAATATCAAAATGCGACGAGGAAGTGAGGGCTTAGGCTCTGCCGTTTTCTCCGCGAATGATGTCGTAGCGCTCGATTACCGCGGCTACGCCCATTCGCGCGCTGCCATCCTCCATGCGGCGTTCCACGCGCACGACTTTGCCCAGAGCGCGAACAAAGACCTCGGAGCCGTGGGTAATTTCCGCAGGAAGCGTTAGGGTGATGTCCAACTCCGAGCCAGCCTCGAGATCCTGGTCGAGAACGAAGTAAAGACCGCGCGTGGAGATGTCGCGGGTTTTGCCCTTTTGCGTGTCCGCTACGCGTTCTGCCGGGACCCGAATGATCACGGGCAACGATAAATCATAGCGTCGAGCAGTGCGACGTTCCGTCATTATGCTCATCCTCCACTCTGCCCGCGGCCGATAGCTACGCGCCGCGCCCCTTTCGCCGAATTTCGCGTGTCCTTGCGGCCCTACCGTGTCCGGATGATATGGATGCCGAGATGATCCAGTACCCGGGACAATCCTGGGCTGGAGCCACCAAGAGGGTCAATCGAGTTCTTTATCATTTCCGGTTCGGGTGACAATACAGGAAACATTTGTTTCACGCTACGAAAAAATTTGCGGGCGCGCTTGACTCTGAAATGCCGCAGCCTGATCGCGGAAGGCACCTGGACCGGGGCCAACACGGCTTCCACTATGGGACGCGCATGGCTGGGAGGGTGGGTGAAATTCGGGTCGATTACTCGTTGCGGATCGCACCCACCGGCGTTGGCTCTTCGACTGCGGGGACAGCCGCCGAGCGCCGAGTGCGCGGAGTATCCAGGTTGAACTGCCGCATTTTATAGAGCAACGCTTTGTAGCTTATGCCCAGCATTTTCGCGGCATCTTTGCGGCACCAACGCGTCTTTTCCAGCGCGTCGGCAATGGCTTCCATTTCCGCCTCGTCTTTCAGCCCGCGAACCAGCGCCTTCAAGCCCTGTTCGCGAGGGATGGTGACTTCTTGGCGAGGTGAGGTGCGCTGACGCGCTGAGGACATTTCGATCAGTTCCCGCAAGCTGCCCTCGTCGTCTTCGAGAATGACGTAACGCTTCACGAAATTTTCCAGTTCGCGCAGATTGCCGGGCCACGGGTAGTTCGCGGCGGCATCCAGGAGATGTTTGGACGGATTCGTCGCCGGCTTTCCGAATTTCTCGCTGTACTTGTCGAGGAAGTGGCGGAAAAGCAGAGGAATCTCGGTCGCGCGTTCGCGCAGCGGCGGAACGAGAATGGAGAGGACGTTCAAGCGGTAGTACAGATCTTCGCGGAAGCGTCCGGTTTTCATGGCTTCCTGCACATCCACGTTGGTAGCGGCGAGGACGCGCACGTCGGTCTCCACCATGTGGCGACCGCCGAGGCGAGAATACTGATGATCCTGCAACACGTGCAGGAGCTTCGCTTGCAGGTGCGTACTCATTTCCGCGATTTCGTCGAGGAAGATGGTTCCCTTGTTGGCCAGTTCGAATTTTCCGGGCTTGGCGCGAACCGCTCCCGTGAACGCGCCTTGTTCGAAGCCAAACAACTCGGATTCGAGTAACTCGCCGGGCAGCGCCGCGCAATTCACTTTGATGAAGGCCTGATTGCGGCGCTTCGAGCGCAGGTGAATCATGCGCGCTACGACTTCTTTTCCGACGCCGCTTTCGCCGCAAATGAATACCGGCACGTCGACCGGGGCGATCTGCAAAATCTGCTGGCGAATGCGCACCATCTGCGGGCTGGCCGCAAGGAAACTCAGATCCTCGGTCACCTGATCGCAATAATCGCGGAGCGCCTGATTCTCCTGCGTCATGTGCTTTTTCTGGCGAGACTTCAGCATGGCCGCGTCGAGGTCGCTCTTTTCGAAGGGCTTGGTCAAATAGTCGTGCGCGCCGATGCGGATCGCTTCCACTACGGTGCCAACCTCATTCGAGCAGCTCAGCATGATGATGTTCAGGCTGCGGTCGAGCTGCAGGAGTTCTTTCAGGGTGTCGATGCCGTTCATTTCGGGCATCAGCACATCCAGGATGATGAGGTCCGGCCGCTCGCCGTCGCTGACCTTGCTGATGACTTCCTTACCGGAGCCGACGGTCTCGACATCGAATCCGTCCACCTCCAGGAGCGTCTGCAGATATTTGCGGATACTCGGCTCATCATCGACGACAAGAATCTTTTCTTTTACGGCCATTGACTTCTCCCTTTGCGTATCAACTCAAACCATTCGGCGATAACTAAAATAAATTCCGCGTGAACTAGGTCTGGTCCATGGGCAACAGAAACGTGAATTTGCTCCCGTTGGCGGTTTCGCTTTCTACCCAGATTTTCCCGCGATGCGCTTGCACCAGGCGTTTGGCGATCGCCAGGCCCAGCCCCATTCCGGTGGTGTTGCGGTCCACGCGGACAAAGTCCTCGAAAATTTCCTGATGGTGTTCCGCCGCGATTCCCGGACCGCTGTCAGCGACCGATACTTCCACGCTGTTCGGGCGCGGCAAACGGAAACGCCGGCGCTCCTGTGAGGGAGAAGCCTCGGAGACTCGGCGCTCCCAAAAGTGAGGAAGCGCGCGCAGCGTGACGCAGCCGCCCGCGGGCGTATGCTTCAACGCGTTGTCCAGCAGATTTGCGGCTGCTTGTTGCACCTTTTGATAATCGAAGCGAAAGTTCGGAATCGAAGGATCGAAGGCCGCGTCCAATCGCACGCCTTTGCGCTGGAACGCTTCCAGCCAGCGTTTGGAGAGTTCGTCGAGGCAATCGCGCAAGTCGTTTTCGCGCAGCTGCAAAACCAGCTTTCCGCTCTCCAGCGCCGAATAGTTCAGGAACATCGACACCAAGCGGACAAGCCTTTCGCAGCTTTCTTTGGACTCTTCCAGAATGTCGCGCTGCTTTTCCGACAAACGCCCGAGCGAGCTGGTAAGCAGCAGATCGTAATAGCCCTTGATCACGGCAAGCGGCGTCTTCAATTCGTGCGCGGCGGAAGCCAGGAACACGGTCTTTTGTCGGTTGACTTCCTGCAATTTCAAATAAGCGGCCAGGAGATTTCGATAGGTGATTTCACGTTCTTGCAGCAATTCCTGAACGGTAATCTGCGTGGCTGGATCGGGCGCGGCTGCAGCCTGCGTGCTGATGGGGGCTTCAAACTCAACGACCAGCCAGTCCGGCTCGGGGACCCATTTAATGCTGGCGCGGGTTCTTTTCTCACCGCGAGACAAATCCAGTTTCACTTCGTGCTGGCCACTTTCAATGTCCGCAAAAATTCGTTTCGAATCTACCTCGAGAAGATCGCTGAACAGATTCAGCCGGCTGACTTCGCCCAGCTGCAGCGAGTCCAAGCACTTTCGCGCTATAGAACTAACCATCAAAATTCGCCCACTGCGCTCGGAAACCAACAGGGACTTATCGAACGTATCGAGAAGCCGAGTGACCAGCCCCAGGGACACATCACCGTGGGCTTGCGGCTCAGGTAAAGAATCAGATAGAGAAGACGTGACTACACTTCCACTCATCGCACCTTCCCGTTCCCCGCCGATGGGAAAAAGTTTTCCCTGTTGGCGCGTCGTCATCGTCGCAGAGCACTTCTCAGGCTGTCAATGGTAAAAGCGTTCCAAGCAGTCCATTTGCACAATTGAGGAAATCAAGTCGCCATCTGGTCCGCTTGGTGCCCACCGAACCAAGAGGGTGCAGTGTTAACTCGATGATTTGATACAAGTTACGAATAGGTGCAGCTTACGACATCCCTGGCATTGAATCTGCTTTATTCCGAGGTATTCTCGTACTAGTTCACCAGTACTATGGGGCCACCGAGTGAGAACCGAGAACCTTAAGGAAGGACAGCTCTTGGATCAGACTCAACGGCGTCGCTCGCCTCGAATTCGGCTTCAGGTGCCAGTGTTTTTGCGAGGCTCCGATGCATCGGGCGTGGAATTCATTGAGCTGACCAAGACGCTCAATATCGGCTCTGCAGGCGCGTGTATCACGTCAACTCACCTTCTGCGGGCCGACCAAGTGGTTTACATGACGGTTCCCGCCCCCTCCCCCGCTTCTTCGAGTCTTGTTCCGAACGAGACGCCTCCGATCGCAGCGAAGGTACTACGCCAGGAGGTAGTCGGGGATATGCGACTGTTTGGATTGGAATTTCTCAGGCCACTTGAGTAAACTTGTGCCGTTTTCTGACGTTTATCGTCGGAACGGTAGGATCGACCGCGATCCAAGGGCGACAGGCATAGCTTTTCCCTCGTAGTGAGCCTCTATCCCGTTTACTTGCCGTAGGATAGTGGCTGCACCGACGATCCCCTGCTCGCGGCCCTTTTCTACTCCGAAATACCGATGGACTCAAACTTGCTCCCGGTATACAAGCTAGTTGCTTCGCTCCCCTACCCGCGGGGACCGGCAGTTTAGGTGTCCATTTCGTATGCCCAATCCTGGCGGCGCCCCCACCCGTTTGCCAATCGAGGACTCGTACCTCGATCTCTTGGCCGATACGCTCGACGGCCTGGACGTCTCAGCACGCGGACAATTCCTGCAACGATACATTCGCGCAATCACCCATCTCGATTTGCGCGAAGGCCAGTGCATCCAGCTTTGGGACGAGATGCTTACGCGACGGCGCGAACTGACCGACCATCTTGGCCGGCAGGTGGCGCTGAAGACCGCGTTGATGGACGTGCTTACCTCGGCAGGTTTGTTTCGCGTTCCCATCGTTCTTGAGTACGACGAGTTGAAAGTGCTGCAGTTGAATGCCGTCACCGATCCGCTCACGGGCCTCTACAATCGCCGTCTTTTCGGCGAGGGATTCGAAAAGGAACTGAATCGCGCCCGCCGTTATGGACTGCCACTTGGCCTGGTGATGCTGGATTTGCATCGCTTCAAGGAAGTGAACGACAAGCACGGTCATCCTCAGGGCGACGAAGTATTGCGTGCCGCCGCGACCACGCTGAAGAAAGCGCTGCGCACGTCGGACTCCGCGTTTCGTATCGGTGGCGATGAATTCGCCGTGCTGTTGCCCCAGACCGACGCTGAACAGGCGCTCGGCCTCAGCCGCCGTATCGAAACCGTTTTCTCCGAGACACTGCAATCTCTACCGCTGAGCGTCAAGGTGACCATGGACCACGGCGTCGCTACTTTCCCGCAGGATGGCGAACAAGCCGACCAGTTGATTCGTGTTGCGGATGAGCGTCTTTATCGCCTGAAGCATGCAAACCATCGCAAGCTGGGCAACGGCGGAACCGCGGCCGCGCCCTCTCCCGCTCTCGCGCCCGCAACGACGACGGCAACAATAACACCAGCTGCACCGGCTGCGCCTGCCGAACCTGCGGCCCCAGCGGCACCTCTTACCGATCGCAGCGAAGCCGCTCTCAAGCCGATTTCCATCGAGTCTCACCGCCCGCCGGAAAAGCAAGAATCCCCGATGGCGGCGGCCGCATCGGCCAGCGCCGCCGAAATTACTTCGAGCCAGCCGCCCACTACGCCTGCCGCGCCGTCGGCGCAGCGCGTTTATGCCATGCAGCGCAAGGCGGAGCGTGTATCGATGACCGGCACGAATGCGTACGCGATGCTCGGCGAACAAAACACGCGCCGCGCTCGCGTCATTGATCTCGGGTTTGGCGGTGTCGCCATCGAACTGGACAAATCGGAAAAACTTCCGGAAAACATTCTCGCCATCCTACACGTGCCCATCCTCCCGCCGGTGCGCGTGAGTCTGAAGCCGGTCTGGTCGCAGCAAACCAAGCAGGGCGGGTATCGCATCGGCTGCGCTTTCGTTTCCTAACAGCTCCTCGCTCACAAATCCGGACTGGAATTCGGTCCTAACCGAGCCTTCGCGGTTCTGCGTGAGGCGTTCTGCAATGGAATCGTCGCTTGGCACGTTGCTGCTGAAATCTTGCTAGAATTCAACGCAACGCCAAGCTTTCGAAGGAACCACCATGAGCGAACCAAAGGCAAGCCGCCCGTATTGGCCCGACGCCCTGCAGAATCCGCCGGATGTCAGTTCCGGCCTCAAACCTTGGTCCTGGGCTTTAGAGCGTCTCGAGAAATCTCATAACTATTGGATCTCCACCGCGCGTCCCGGAGGGCGCCCGCATCTCATGGTGGTCTGGGGGATCTGGTGGGAAAGTGCTTTCTGGTTTAGCACCGGGCCGCGCACGCGCAAAGCCAAGAACGTTGCCGCAGATCCTCACTGCGTGATCGGTACCGAAAAAGCCGACGAGGCGGTAATCCTCGAGGGCACCGCGCAAGAAATCAAAGATCGCGCCGTCTGGAAGCAGATTGCCGGTATCTACGATCGCAAGTACGGCGGCGAAATGCTGCCCCTGCTTGAATCCAGCGGCGGTTGCATCTTTCGTGTCCAGCCCGAACTCGCCTTCGGCCAGGACGAGCACGCCGAAAACTTCGTTGAATCCGCTACCCGGTGGCATTTCTCATAGTCAGTCGAGGCCGTTGGGTCGCAGAAAATAGCATCCCAACTGAGCATTCGCCATCAAATAGATGGCGGTGTCTGGTTTGGAGATTCCGCGCTTTTTCCGTATAATCAACGATTGTCTCGCGACCTAGCGACGCGGCTGTAGTGTCCCAACCCGGAAGCCGTGCAGACCGGACGCGAAAGACTGGAGCCCCATGAAACCCGGTATTCACCCCGACTATCATCAAGTAACCGTACACTGCGCCTGCGGCAACACGTTTCCCACGCGCTCGACCATCAAAGGCGACATGCTGCGCGTGGAAATCTGCTCAAGTTGCCACCCTTTCTATACCGGCAAACAGAAGCTGATCGATACGGCAGGTCGCGTCGAACGCTTCACGAAGAAGTACGCCGACGCCGCCGCAAAAGCCACAGCCGCGAAGAAGTAGCAGAATTCCGCTTCCAACGTCGAGGGACAACAGTTTCTGCCTGTCCCTCGGCAACAAGCGTCTTGGTAACGAATTCCTGGATTCTCAGCTCCCAGTTTTGGTGCCTCTGAGGTTGCGCAGCCGGTACAGAACGTGCCGGCGTAGCGCGTGCCCTTCTGGCAGATTCGGATGATCGAAATCCTCGGCCGGATCCCGGCTCATCCCGATTTTTTCCATCACGCGTATCGATCTGACATTGGCAGGAACCGTGAACGACACCAGGCTGTCGAGTCCGAGCGCGTCGAACGCGTAGCGCACGACCGCCTTGGCACCTTCGGTCGCCAGTCCGCGGCCCCAGTCGTCCGCCGCCAGCCTCCATCCAATTTCGACGCACGGAGTGAAATGAGCCTGAAAACCCGGAACGTGCAACCCTACGTAGCCAATAAATCGCCTTTCCCGCCGAAGTTCGACGGCAAACAGGCCAAATCCGTGCTTGCGAAAGTGCTCTTGGATACGCTCGACCAGGCGATCGCTCTCCGGGGCGGGGAGGCGCTGCGGCAGGAATTCCATAACACGCGCGTCAGAGTTCAATCGCGCAAATCGTTCGCGATCGCCCTCTGTCCAACGCCTCAGCAAAAGCCGTTCGGTCTCGATCATGCCCTCTTCCCATCGCTTGCGGGAACCCGCTGATAATGCTAATTTTACATTTTCTCAAGCAATGACCGCGCATTGCGGCCTGTGCCAGACTGTGATGTCAGAGTGGTTCATGGCGGAGAAATCGTCCCAGGTCATCCAGGGTAGGGTGGGCCGCAACACCGATCGCGCTACATTGGAGATTTTCGCGTTCTGGCTCATTCTTGAGCCAGTTGTTCACTGTCATGAGTGATCGCCTGTCCAACTCGGCCAGTGTTTCGGTGCGCCGTGCTTCGACGCCCCAGGATTCGCGTCCTCAAACCTATTGGCGCGTCGAGGGATCTCTTCTCGAAGTGGGGGCGATGCGCCCGGTCGGCTTTTTCACCTGGAACGCTCAAAGTTTTGCGGAGCGTTGGGCTCGACGTGCCGGTATGGCGCTCATGGCGTTGTCGCGGCCCTTTGCTTACACCGCAAGCCGCACCTTCGCCACGCGATCTCTGCACACGCTGCTGCGTGGTGTCAGTCAGGACCGCCTTGATCTGCTGGGAGAAGAGTATTTCCACTACGTGCTGAAGCCGGCCCTTCGGCCGGAAGCCACCCAAAAACTGCTCGAAGCGGTTCGCAGCGGCGAGCGCATCGTTCTGGTGGGTCAACTCCTCGACCATATCCTCCGTCCGCTGGCCAGCCATTTCGGCATCGAGTCGTTCATTTCGAATCGCCTGGAATTTCGTGACGGTCATGCCACCGGACGTTTGTTGAGCCCGGTCGTACGCCCTCGCGGACCATTTGCCTGGATCGCTGGTGGTTCGCTCGACGGCCGAGTTCCCGAAGAAAAACTGCTTCGCCAGTTGGGCTGGTCGAAAACGCCAGAACGTCTCCAATCCGCTTTGCAATCCAGCGCGCATCCCGCCGCTCTAACCGGCCGAGCGGTGGCGGCGCTCGGCGATGTCCCGCGCGTCGATCGCCTTTCCGTTCGCGAAACGCTCGCAAATCGCCACATCCTGCTGGTTGGCGTGACCGGTTTCATCGGCAAAGTCTGGCTGGTCGATCTCCTCGAAAATCTTCCCAACTTGGGCAAGATCACCTTGCTGATCCGCCGCAATCGCACTACCGCGGCCCAACGCCGCTTCGAGAAAATCGTCGAGGAATCGCCCACCTTCGACGGCCTGCAGGAACGCTACGGCCACCGCCTCGGATCGTTCCTGAAAGAGAAAGTCGAGGTCGTCGAAGGCGACGTCAGCCAGCCCGGCCTTGGCATGGATCAAGCTACGCAAGCACGACTGGCGAAATCGCTCGACTTGATCGTCAACAGCGCCGGCCTCACCGACTTCAATCCCGATCTTCGCGAAGCACTCGCCTCCAATGTCGATTCCACGCTGCATCTGCTCGACTTTCTTAAAAAGTGCGATCACGCCGGGCTGATGCATCTCTCGACCTGCTACGTCGTGGGCATGCGTGACGGCCGCGTCGATGAAGAGCTCCACGACAACTACAATCCCGCGAAAGATCCCGACTTCGACGCGAATCGTGAAATCGACTCTCTGCGCGAGATGATTCGCAACGTCGAAGAGCGCTCGCAAAGTCCCGAGCTGACCAAAGCCCTCCGCCGCCAGGCGCTCGGCCGCGGCGGTGACGAGTCCGCCGTTCCCGCGGTGGAGTTGGACGGCGTGCTGAAACGCAATCGTGTCCGCTGGTCGCGCAATCGCCTGGTCCGCGCGGGCATGCGCCGTGCAAAACATCTCGGCTGGCCCAACATCTACACGTTCACCAAAAGTCTCGGTGAATCCATGCTCTCGCGCGGCGGCCGCGACCTGCCCGTCGCCATCGTTCGACCGTCCATCGTCGAAAGCTCCACGCGCTCTCCGTTTGCGGGCTGGAACGAAGGCATCAACACCTCCGGCCCGCTATCCTATTTGCTAGGCACGAACTTCCGTCAGCTCCCGACGAACGAACGCAAGTGCCTCGACGTCATCCCGGTGGACATGGTGTGCCGCGGCATGACCCTGATCGCCGCCGCCGTCATCGCGCGCAAGAACGCGAAGATGTATCAGCTCGCAACCTCGGCGATCAATCCAGTGAATATGGGCCGCAGCATCGAGCTGACCGGCTTGGCCCACCGCAAGTATTACCGCCGCCAGCCCGGCATCGAACACTGGCTAAAGCTGAAATTCGAAACTATTCCCGTTTCCAAGCAGCGTTATGAGCGCTTGTCGATTCCCATGCAAAAAGCGGTTGTCTCCCGCATCAATCGCGCTGCTGTTACCCTGCACATGAAGAAGGCCCCTCTCGCCAGGCAAGAACGCGACCTGGGCCGCGCCGAAAAGCTCATCGAACTTTACGAGCCGTTCATTCTTCACAACGAGCACGTCTTCGAATGCGAAAACGCGCGCCTTCTCTCCGCTGCGCTTCCGCCGGATGAGCGCCCGCTTTTCGAATTCGATCCCGAATCGATCGATTGGTGGAACTACTGGATCAACATTCACATTCCCGCGCTGCGCCGCTGGTGCTATCCGCTGATGGAAGGCCGCCCGCTCGAGTCGCGGACTCCACGCGAAATGGACTGGTCCGCCCAAACCGCCGCTCGGGCATCGGTTGTTAGCGGCTCCGCGCCGCCTTCGGACCCTTTATGGCGATCTTCGTAACCGGCGGCACCGGCTATCTCGGCAGTTACCTGGTCGCAGGTCTGCTGACCGGGCATCGCGACCCGCTCAACCTGCTGGTGCGCGCGAAATCCGATCGCGAAGCGCGCGAGCGTTTGTGGCAATCGCTGCAGTTGCATCTGGCATTCCCCGAATTCCTCGACTATCTCAACTCGCGCATCACGATTTTTCGCGGGGAACTCACTACCGAGCGCTTTGGCCTTTCCGACGACGAATACCACAAGTTGGTCGATACCACGCACTCGCTGATTCACTGCGCCGCCTCGCTGAATCGCAAATCCGAAAAACAGTGCCTCAACGTGAATCTGCGCGGCGGCCTGGAAGTGATCCAGCTGGCCCGCCGCGCGCAAAATCGCAACGGTGTGCTTCGTTATTCCCACGTCTCAACGGTCGCGGTCGCCGGCAAGCGTCAAAACGAGGTGGTGACCGAAGACCTCGCCATCGATTGGTCGCGCTCCGACTACGACCCCTACGCGCGCACCAAAAAATTCGGCGAGCACATGGTTCACCAACTCCTGCCCGATGTTCCGCGCACAATTTTTCGCCCCGCTATCGTCATGGGCGACAGCCGCCGCCCGGAAACTTCGCAATTCGACATGGTCCAGGCATTCGATGTTCTCGCGCGCTTCCCTGTGCTTCCCCTTCGCCCCGACGATAGAATCGACATCGTGCCCGCGAACTACGTCGGTAAGGCCATCGTGACCATTCATCAGAAATCCGAGCCCGCCCACGGCATCTACCATCTCTCCTCCGGCGAAAGCGCGCAGACCTATCGGGAGATCACCGCGGCGCTCGCTGCCGCGGGAGGAACGCGGCGACCGACTTTCTTGCCTTCCCTCGGCCGACCATTCTCGGCAACCGTCAATCGCTTGGCGCACGGCGACGGCTCCATCGGCCGTGGCGCATCGCTTCTGAAAGTTTTCTGGCCGTATCTTGACTGGAACACCGTCTTCGACAATTCGCGCGTTGTGTCAGAGCTAGGCGAAGCTCCCGCAAAGTTTACGACGTACGCCTATCCTCTGCTGAAGTTCAGCCGCCAAAATAAATTCCGCTACCCGGCAAAGCCCTGGCCTTCGTCGGTCCCGGTCTCTGAAAAAACCGTCGTTGCCGGGAGCGCCCACGCATGACCGACTTTCTTCTCGTCGCATGGGTCAGCGCGCTCATCGAAATCCGCCGCTTCGGCTGGATGTTTGGCCTGGGCCGCCGCTGGACTCCGGGCGAGAAACTCCGCCTGTTCTTCGCAGGCTACAACGGAACACGTAACACCGGCTCCGACGTGCGCGTGCAGGAAATGCTGCGCCAGGTCCGGCACGTCCTCGGCGCGAACAACGTGGACTTTAGCGTACTGTCATTCGACTTCGACCGCTCTCGCGGTTATTTCGAGGGCACGCGTCAGATTCATCTTCCCGATGCTTTTCCACCCGTCCTGTTCCGCGAGGTCCACCAGAATCACGGCGTAATCGCCTGCGAAGGCTCCATGTTCAAGAGCAAATTCGCAAACGCGCTCTCCACGATGATGATTGGTTCGCTCGGCTTGGCGTCGGCGGAGAACAAACTTTCGCTCGGATACGGCGGCGAAGCTGGTCACATGGACCCGCTCATCCAGAACATGTGCGAGCGCTACGTTCACGATTCGCTGGTCATCACGCGCAACGTCGAATCGCAAACCCTTCTCCGCAAACTCGGCATACCCACCGAACTTGGCACCGACACCGCGTGGACCTTCGAACCCAATCCGCCCGAATACGCCCGCAAAACGCTGCGCGAAGCAGGTTGGGATGAAAAAACGCCAGTGCTCGTGCTCTGCCCCATCCATCCCTTCGTCTGGCCCGTGAAAGCGTCGGTCGCGAAATACATGGCCCGCGTCACTACCGGCGCCTACAAACAGAGCCAGTACCGAACGGTCTATTTCCACGAGTCAGGCCCGGAAGTCGACCGAAAATATCGTCACTACATTTCCGGTTTTGGCAAAGCCGCCGCCGCCTTCTGCCAGCGCCATCGCGTATTTCCCATTCTCGTCGCCATGGAACGCCTCGATGCTGCCGCCTGCCACTCCATGCTGGAATTCCTACCCAACACGCCGATCTTCACGTCCGACAACTACGACATGTTCCAGCTCGTCTCGCTCTTGCGTGCCGGCTCCTACATGGTTTCTTCGCGCTATCACGGCATCGTCACCTGCATGCCCAGCCTGGTGGCCTCGGCCGGCGTCACGATGGATGAGCGCATCCGCAACCTCATGCGCGAGCGCGGCCATCAGCATCTCTTCCTCACCGTCGAGGATCCTGACCTGGAGCCCAAACTCCTTCAAATCATGGAAACCCTGGTCGCCGAAGCAGATTCAGTCCGCGAGGGCATCGGCAACACCGTAGTCCGCAACCTCAAAGTAATGGCCCGCATGGGCACCATCCTCGAAGACGCCGTTCGCCACACCTATCCCGAATTCCCACTACGTTCCGGCGTGCTTTCCTGGGAAGACTATTTGCCGCCGTTAAGCCCCACCATCCGACAACTCGCCGAGCGCTATGACACCTCCATAGTCGCGCAACGTTCCGCCGTGGGGTCGGCCTCTCGATGAGCGCGTGACCCACACGCGAACTCTAACGCCCCATGCCTAATTTCCTAGAAAACCTCTTCACCCAGCTCCACCGCGGCTCGGTTCGCATCGTCCTGCGGGAAATCCACGGCGACCAATTCCACAATGTCACCGGCGCCCAACTCCTCTCCCAAATCCAACTCGTCCGCGAAGCCCTGCGCCGCTACAACCTTCAGCCCGGCGCTCGCTGCGCCCTTCTCGCCCCCAATTCCATCCGCTGGATCGCTATCGATCTCGCGCTGATGGCCGAAGGCCTGATCGTAGTCCCGCTCTATTCTCGCCAGGCCCAGGCCGAGCTCGTCGCAGTAATGCAAGACTGCCAGCCCAGCCTCTTGATCGTCGGCGACAAATCCTTAGGCGATGTGATAGCGCGCCCGTGGCCTGCCGGTTCCGCAGCGCAACCTCCGCAAGCCACCTTTGAAGACCTTCTGCCGCTGGCAACCCGATCCGAGGGGATATCCCCCACCGCGCCGAATCCCCGCCGCGACTCCGATCTGGTCACCATCGTCTACACATCCGGAACGTCCGGCGAGCCCAAGGGCGTGTGCCTCGACACCGGCAACGTATCGTTCATGCTTTCCCGCACCACCGAGCGCCTCGATCAACTCATGCGCGGTTCGCAAGGACCCGACAGCGTTTTCCACTACCTTCCTCTCAATTTCGCGGCTTCCTGGATTGCCACCCTTTCGTTCCTTTCGCGCGAAAGCGTCGTTACCCTCTCCACTGATCTCAATCGCCTCGCCGACGAGATTCGTCTCGCTGCCCCTCATTATTTCCTGAACGTACCCACGCTGCTCGAACGCGTGCGTCGCGGCGTCGACGACGCCATCGCGAAACGTCCCGCCGTGATCCGATCGCTGTTCGCAAAAGCGCGAGACGCATCGCAGCGCCGGCAAACGCAAACCGCGAAGCCCTTCGACGCATTCTGGCTAGCCCTCGGCCGCAAGCTCATCTTTAGCAAGATCAAGGAACGCTTCGGTCCCCATCTCCGCGCATTGATCTGCGGTTCCGCTCCGCTCGCCCCGGAAACACAAAATTTCTTCCTCATGCTCGGTGTCCGCGTCCTGCAAGTCTACGGACTCACCGAAACCACCGGCATCTGCACCATGGATGATCCCAATGGCACGGTCGACACCGGGCACGTCGGCCCCACCATTAACGGCGTCGAAATGAAAATTGCCGAAAACGAAGAAATCGTGGTCCGCGGCCCCAACGTTTTCCCCGGCTATTGGAATCGCCAGGAAGAAACCGCCCGCGTCCTGCAGGACGGTTGGTTCCACACCGGCGACCAAGGCGAATCAAACGCTCACGGTAATTGGCGCATCATCGGCCGCGTCAAGAATCTGATCATTCTGAATTCGGGCCACAAAGTTCCTCCCGAGCCAATCGAAGACAAAATCGTCCAGCTTCTTCCCGGCGCCCAGCATGTCGTCATCGTCGGCAACGGCCGAGGTTATCTCTGCGCTCTCGTCACCGGCCCTGTCGAACCAGCCGCCGTGCAATCGGCCCTCGATGCCATAAATTCCGATCTCCCTCACTATCGCCAGATCCGCAACTTCACTATCCTTCGCGAAACGCTGACCCCAGACGGCGGGCTTCTCACCGCCATGGGGAAACTCCGCCGCGCCGCCATCAACACCCGCTTCGCCCAGGAAATCGACGCGCTGTACATCACGAAAAAACCCGCCGACCAACTGTCATCCTGAGCCTGTCCGATAAGGATTCCGGTTCGGCCAGAAAAGATCTCAACCGATCCGATCAGCGAAGACTGTCACGGTTGAAGCCGGACTCGTTCCAGAACGATTCCGCGTGCGAACTCAAAAAATCACTTGAAATAACCTTGCGCATGAGCACAGCAACGAGATCGCCTTTAATGATTGCCCTCGTTGCGGTGCGTTGGCCAAAACACCGAAGGCGCGACAGTGTCGTGTCTGCCGCCACGACTGGCATTCAGCCGCATAGATGCAGCGAAGATGTTGCTAACTCCCGATGAGTTGCGTCAGTACTTCAACTTTCCGATTACCGCTAATCGGGAGTTGACCTATGCACGAAAGCACAGTACATTCCGGCAAAATCAAGAGCCTATCACTTTGCAAAGAATGGCAACGCTGCTGTCGACTGTCGCCGTTCTGCTAATCACCCTACCTGCCTACGGCACATCCACCCCCGCCGGCGAGTTTGATCAGGTTGCAAAATCGGTGACTATTTACCGAGATAACTTCGGAGTGCCACACGTATATGGGCCTACTGATGCCAACGTAGTATTTGGTTTCATCTACGCTCAAGCTCAAGATAATTTCCCCCAGATCGAGGAAAACTACATTCGTGCTTTGGGCCGCACCTCGGAAATTTATGGAGACAGTAGCGTTGGGACATACGCAGGGGCGAGTCTGGGCGACGATCTCTTAGTCAAGATGCTGGAGATTCCCCGGCTTTCAATTGCCGAGTACGAACGAGCCAGCTTACGCACGCGTGAACTGTGCGATGCCGTCGCAAACGGCCGGAGAAGTTCGTACTAGACGGCCCGCTGCAAAGCGACGCTATTCGGCGATTATGCGATCGGCCCACTCAACTAGAGAAACAAAGATAGCAGGGTTACCGAACTTCGCACTCCAATTGGCGAGATCATTTTCCGAAACCCCACGGGCTCGGGAGCAAGCTCCGCAAGAAAACACAGGAATGTGTTTGGCGACGATTTTCTCCCGCAATTCACTGAGCGGTGGCCAGCCAATGGGAATCACTGCATCGGACGTCGCCTTACGCATCAGATACGTGGCGTCAGCAGTTAGGAATATCTGAACTTCGTGACCTGCGTCCGACAGCGCGAGCGCATGGGCAAACACAAATGAGGCTCGGGACGGGTCGTCGGTTCCCCAGGAACTCCTCATCATGATCTTCAGAACTGTTTTCGATTCCTGGGCCTTCGCCCCCAGTGCTAGAAAAGGAAGACCGACTAACTGTGACAAGAACCTGCGCCTGGCCATGGCTGTCTTCTCCCGTTTGCTCCATCCGAACGGAGGATTCGGCAGAATCTACATTAGTGCATTATTTCCGTCAATTGGTTAAGTCCCGTACGTGTAACCAGACATTGTTATGCAATCAAGTGGCCCCTCGGAACTTTTCGACTGTCTTCGCCGTAAAAAGAGGTATGAAACAAGATCATCCGGTCGCTGGGTCCCGTTGGGTACACGTTTCGATTCTAGTTGGAGTTGGACTCTTCATTTTAGCCCTAACTCTATCGGCTGTCTTTGTTCCGCAACTTCGCCTTCTGCACTTGTTCCAGGCGCTGATTTATGTGGTTGTGATCATGCTCACTCGTCAAAATAGCGCGTGGGGCTTTGGCGTCGGGTCCATCATCGCGGTAGCCTGGAATAGCCTCAATTTGTTCGTGACACATCTCTTCCAGGCCGGGGCGGGACAGTTTTGGTTTCTTCTGCACACGGGTCATGTGAGCCGGCCTGACACTTTGATGGTCATGGTTGGCGGTGTGGGGCATTTTGTGCTCATCATTGCGTGTATGGCCGGGTTCCTCCAGCTGCGGCCTAGCGTGAAACAGTGGGGGCAGTTCTTTGGAGGAGGGTTACTGGCTCTAGCCTACTTCGGTCTGATTGTCGCCACCACAGCCCCGCACTAGGATGCCCACCGTATTGAACTAGCATTTTATTGGTAACGGCAGTGCTCTGCTTCGCCTCGAATACCGATGCCGTCTGGAATCTGGCAGGCCGAACAGCGTCTCAACTCTGATTAGCTCAGCCGCGAGACGGGACTGAAGGTGTCAGCGGTGCACCTGCTTTACGTGTCGTTGGCGGTAGGAGTGGTCTTGGCCGAGATTCAACTTTTTCGGTTTCCGCTGTTTACCAGGCGCTAGAGGGGATTTCGATTAGAATAGAGAACGTTCTCGAATGAAGTACGAAGGTCGTAAGGTTTCTCATGTACCCACGTCGGTAAACCATGTTGCATGATCTTCAGTTCGCGTTCCGTCAGCTTCTGAAGAGCCCCGGCTTCAGCCTCGTCGCGATCCTAACGCTGGCACTGGCGATCGGTGCGAACACTGCAATTTTTTCTGCGATTGACGCGGTGCTGCTGCATCCGCTGCCCTATCCAGATCCCGATCGGCTCGTCATCGTGCAGGAGACTCTGCCTCGCTACGCGTTGCACGGCATTGCGCCCACGGCCGCGGATTACGCGGAATTCCGGCGTCAAAGCACTTGTTTCAGCCAGGTCGCAGCGGTAACCGGCGCGGTTGCGACCTTGACGGGCGACGGGCATCCCGAGGACGTCCCGGCGCTGCGGGTCACCGCCAGCGCGTTTCCGATGCTCGGCGTCGTCCCGGTTGTCGGCGGCCTGTTCACCTCCGACGACGATCAGCCCGGCCGAGATCACGTCGCCATCCTCTCGGAACGATTGTGGACGCGCCGCTACGGCCGCGATCCATCCATTGTCGGGAAGAACATTCAAATCAATCTGGAAACCTATCGCGTGGCCGGCGTAATCCGGCCGATTTTGGATTATCGCGTTGCCGCCGACCTCTGGATGCCGCTCGCCTTCGCTCCCTCCGAAACTGCGCCAGGCACGCGTAGTCCGCACAATATCGACGTGATCGGGCGGCTCAAGCCCGGCGGGAGCATCCAAGAGGCGCGCGATGAATTTCGCCGCATCGCTGCTTTCATTGTCGAACAGTATCCCAATCAGGCTTCGATGGATCGCGGATTTTCCCTCGACCTAGAGCCGCTCGCGGAAAAACAGGCGGGCGATTTGAAGACGCCGTTGCTGGTGCTGATCGTGGCGGTGGGCGCGTTGATGCTGATCGCCTGCGCCAACGTTTCCAACCTCCTGCTTGCCCGTGCGATGAAGCGTCGCAGGGAGATCGGCATCCGCTCATCGCTGGGCGCGTCTCGTCTCCGACTAATCCGGCAGCTATTGACCGAAAGTCTGCTTCTTGCCTCCATCGCCGGCGGTGCGGGAACGCTGCTTGCGCTTTACGGACTTCGTCTTTACGCGCAGTTCGGCCCCGCGGATTTGATTCACGGGGCCCGCCCTTCCATCAACGCCTGGGTTATGGGCTTTTCCCTTTTCGTCTCGATCGCCGCGAGCATGCTCTTCGGCATCGCGCCCGCTCTTGAAACTTCGCGAATCGATCTTACGGAAGCGCTCAAAGAAGGATCGCGCGGATCGACCGGGGGACGCAAGCTGTTGCGCGGGTCGATGGTCGCCTTCGAAGTCTGCGCCTCTCTGGTGCTTTTGATCGGGGCCGGTCTCTTGGTGAAAAGCTTCGTTCGCTTGGAACACACCAGTCCCGGATTCCAATCCGAAAAAGTGCTGACCGCGGTTGTATCCTTGCCGGTCGCACAATACCGGGAACCCTGGCAAAGAGCCGCCTTCGCGCGCTTGGTGCTCGAACGCGTACGCGCGATTCCAGGTGTGCGCTGCGCCGCAACGATCGATTTCCTTCCTTACAATGGCGGCCCGGGCAGCGGCGGAGTCGAGATCGTGGGCCATCCGCGAAATCCAAATGAACCGCGGCAGATCATCTGGCAAACGCGCGCTTCGCCCGGTTTCTTCGAGACTCTCGGAATCCCGCTCTTGCGCGGCCGCGACATCGCCGCTTCCGACGAGCAGGGTTCGCCCGGCGCTGCCGTCGTCGATGAGATCACCGCTGAGAAATTGTTCCCAAACGCCGACCCGATCGGCATGCAAATCTTTGTCCCGCTAGCCGGAAGCACATTCACTGTCGTCGGCGTAGTTGCCGCCACGAAATCTCGCAGCTTGTCTGCTCCCCCCGAGCCGCGCATCTACTATTTTGGCCCGCAGGTCCCATTCGGTTCGTTGGCGATCGTGACGAAGACCGCGCGTGATCCGCTCACGCTGGTCTCCGCGGTCCGTCACGAAGTCGCGACACTCGATTCCAATCTGCCGGTGGACCTGCTTACCATGGACCAGATCCTGGCTGATTCGCTCGCCCGGCAACGACTCTCGATTCAGTTGATGACTGTATTCGCCGCGCTCGCAGGACTCCTCGCAGCCATCGGCATCTACGGCGTGCTGGCCTATTTGGTCGATCAGCGGCAGCGCGAATTCGGAATTCGTACCGCTCTCGGCGCCCGTTCCGCCGACGTGCTCGCGTTGGTCTTGTGGGAGGGATTGGTCCCCGTGTCCGCAGGGCTGATCGCAGGGATTGCCGGCGCACTGGGATTGACGCGCCTGCTGAAAAGCCTGCTGTATGAAGTCAGCGCAACGGACCCCCTGATCTTCGGCGCGGTTTCGATCGGGCTGATCGCCGTTTCGCTAGCGGCCATGTTCATTCCCGCGCTACGTGCCACTCGCGTGTCTCCATTGGAGGCGCTTCGTCACGAATAATGTTCCGTAGCTTGGTTCGCTTTGTAAGGGCGCATGAAGAATTGCAAATACTGCAAGCACTGCGCCAAGGAAGGCGGTACGTGCGGGATTTGCAAAAAAGGTTAGCGGAATTCTACTCTTCACGCGGATGTCTTGGGGGCGATGTAGACCTGTAGCGTAACGAGGACGCTTCTCATGTTCGGTACTTCATCGAGTCGCGCGGACGATGAGTGCGCCGAAAATCAAGAAAAGCACGGCACAGAAACCAACAAATCCGCCGAAGCCGCTCCAACAACCTCCGACCGCAAGTCGTGCAGGACCTCGCGCTAGTCGCGACTATGTTTCCGCAGCTGCAAGTCCTAGTGCCCGAATTATTTGGTGAAACCGAGGTAACCAGATTGTTAACACGACCACGCCCTCGGGCCCGTGCAGCGCCCGGTTCAGACTGTAGTAAGCTTGGCTGCTTTCTTCTGTCCTGGAGCCATTTGGTCTCTCGAAAATGACATCCTTCACCGGCAAGGCGTTGCGCTGGCACTTGCGCGACTCCATCCTTGAGCTGACCCTCGATCGCGAACCCGCCAACGAAATTGGCTCCGTCACGCTCGGCGAACTTGAAACGTTCGTCGCCGCGTTCCCCTCACTTGCTCCCCAGACCTCCGCTTGCATCATCACCAGCGCCCGCAAACATGGCTTCTCCGCTGGCGCAGATTTGCGTGAGCTCTACAACGGTGCCGCATCACTTTCCACCACAGAGCGACTCTCAGGCGTCCGCCAATTCCTTGAGCGCATCCACGCCGTCCTCAACGCCATCGATGCCGCCCCCTTCGTAACCATCGCCGCAGTCCACGGCGTCTGCTTCGGCGGCGGCCTGGAACTCGCCCTCGCCTGCGACATCATCGTTGCCGACAAAATGGCCCGCTTCGCCTTCCCCGAACTCCGCTTGGGCCTCATCCCCGGCTTCGGCGGCATCCCGCGCCTCAAGCGCGACCTTGGCAACGCCTTTGTCCGCGACTTGCTCCTTACCGGCCGCAGCGTCAACGCCACCCGCGCCCAGGCCGTCGGCCTCGTCGCCCAACTCGCCGCTGAAGGCGAGGCCCAAAAAATCGCTCAAGCCACAGCCGCACAAATCACCAAGTTCGACGCCGTAACCCGCGCCGCCGCCAAAAAATTCATCAAGCCCATCCCCCACGAAGAACTCCGCCGCGAGATTGACCTGTTCTGCGAACTTTTCACCCGCCCAGAAGTCATGGCCGCCCTAAAGAAATTCGTCGAATCGACCGAAGCCATGCCCTACCTCCCGTAAGTAACGAAACCCCTGCTGGCAGAATCCAATCAGTACCGGATCAAAATGAAGCGCAGAACTCTCCATCTCGTAGCACTGTTCCTGCTTGCCGCGCTGATGTTTCTCGCCTCCGGCCGGCACGGAAGTTATTTCTGCGTCTCGCCTTGGTCTGGCGATGCGCCGCCGGCAACCGATGCCAATCCTTAGCCTCGATCACGTCCAACTCGCGATTCCGGTTGGCGGTGAGGAGCGCGCCCGCAGCTTCTATGTCGGCGTCCTCGGCTTCACCGAAGTCGCGAAGCCCGCAACCATGGCGGGCCGCAGCAGCATCTGGTTCGCAGCAGGGCCCGTGAATTTACACATTGGCGTCGAGGAGGACTTTCATCCCGCCAAGCGCGCTCATCCTGCGTTCGTGGTCGACAATATCGACGAGATAGTCGCCGCCTGTAAAAGCGCAGGCCTTCCTACTAGACCCGACATATCGTTCAACGATTTTCGCCGCGTCCACGTCTTCGACCCCTTCGGCAATCGCCTCGAACTCATGGAGAGCACAACTCTCGCTCCGCAGCGCTAGTTCATTCAGGCCGCGAGCCCCCAACAACCTAGCCATTCTTCCGGGTCAAGACCTAGCCAATCGGCGGATGTAGTCGCCCCTGCAACTCCGGCATCTTGTTCCTGGAGGTTACTACATGTCTTCTCAACTCATCGAACTCTCAAACGCTTTGGCGCAAGCGACCGATCGCGCAGCGGCGACGGCTGTCGCCGTCCACGCGGAAACCCGCGGCTCGTCGAGCGGTGTGATCTGGCGCGCAGGCATCATCGTCACTTCAGAGCACGCGCTGCGCCGCGACGAAGAGATTCACGTCACGCTCGCCGATGGCCGAGTTGTTCGGGCGACGCTCGCAGGCCGTGATCCATCGACCGACCTCGCGGTCTTGAAATGCGCCGAAGCAATGACACCCGTGAATGAATTTGGCGACGCCGCCACGATTAAGCCTGGCAGCCTGACGCTTGTCGTGGGCCGCACGCGCGCCAGCGGTCCTGTCGCCGCACTAGGCGTAGTTAGCCTGGTCGCCGCCGAACGCAAGACCTGGACGGGCACATCGCTGGCGCCGTACATTCGCCTCGATGTCGCGATCCAACCGACCGCCGCAGGAGCGGCGGTTGTTGACGCTAACGGTCGAGTCTTCGGCATCGTCACTCCGCGCTTCGCACGCTTCGGCGCAGTCGCCGTTCCTGCTTCGACGGTCAACTCCGTAATCGACACGCTCTTGCAAAAAGGTCGCATCCCGCGCGGTTATCTCGGCGTAGGTCTGCAACCCGTCCGTCTGCCCGACGCCCTTCGCCAATCCTTGCGGCGCGAAGAAAAAACCGCCGCCATCGTCCTGGAAGTGGAACCCGAAAGCTCCGCCCACAAAGCCGGCATCGTCATCGGCGACATCATCGTCTCGATCGCCGGCCAACCTGTCGCGCGCCTCGAAGACATCCACTCGCGGCTGCAAGGCGCGGTGATCGGCAAAAGCCTATTGCTGGGATTTGTTCGCGGCGGCGTTCTCCAGGAAACCACGGTGCTCGTCAGCGAACGCCTCCACGGAGCCGAATAAAATGCCCGTCACCAGCTTCGGCGAAATCGCCGAAAATCTCCGCCGCTCCACAGTCTTCATCCACGCTGGCCGCCGCGGCAACGGCTCCGGCGTAATTTGGTCGAGCGACGGCCTCATCGTCACCAACGCCCACGTCGCCCGCCGCGAGCACCTCCGCGTGCAACTCTGGGACGCCCGCGAACTCGATGCCACGCTCGAATCCTCTGACATCGTGCGCGATATCGCCGTGCTCCGCGTGAGCGCAAAAAATCTGCCAGCCGCAACTCCGACGGACTCTTCCCGCGTACGCCCGGGCGAACTCGCGATAGCTATCGGCAACCCGCTGGGTTTCCTAGGCGCCCTCACCACGGGAGTCGTGCACGCCGTGGGCCCGCTTCCCGGCCTCGGTCCGCAATCCTGGGTGCAAGCCGGAGTTCGCCTGGCTCCCGGAAATTCCGGTGGCCCGCTCGCCGACGCCGCCGGCCGGATCATTGGCATCAACACCATGGTCGCCGGCCAGCTAGCCCTCGCCATTCCCAGCAACGCCGTAACCGATTTCCTCTCCGGCCGTGGTTCCAACAAGGACACGAACGACGGCTGGCTTGGCGTGACGCTGTATCCCGTGCAAGTCCCCAAGTCCGGCGCCCGCGCCGCAAAATCTTTCGGACTCGTTGTGCTCGAAGTTGAGCCAGGCAGCCCCGCGGGCCGAGCGTCGCTTCTCCCCGGCGACATCCTGCTGGGCTCCGAAGGCCAACCATTCAGCCTGCTCGAAGATTTGTCTCGGGCGCTGCGTGGCACGGGCCCGCGCACGCTCCGTATGGAATTTCTTCGTGGAGATTATTCCCGCATCCGCCGCGTAACGATTCAGCTGGGCAGCCAAGCCACTAGGAGCGGCGTCGCCGCGTGATTCGCGTCTTCATCGTCGCGGCATCAACGCTGGCTCGTTCCGGCCTGCAAAATCTTCTCGCCGATCGTGGCGTGGAAGTCGTTGGCAGCTCGCCAGATATCGATGCGATCGAAGGCGCGCTCGCCGAAGCCGATGCGCTTGTCATCGACGCATCCGGCGAGAACGCTCAATCACTGCTCGACTCCCTGGCCCGTTCTGATCTCGCGTCGGAAACTCCCGTCGTCGTTCTCGCAGGAAATTCTCCGCCGAACTGGTCCAGCGAAGCGCTGCGCAACGGCGTCCGCGCCGTGCTCCCCGTTGGCGTCTCGCGAGATCAACTCGCGGCCACTCTCCAGGCCGTCACCGTGGGATTGCTGGTGCTGCATCCCGCCGAGATCGCCGCAGTCTTACCCGCGGCGACTCGAGCGTCCCAGTCACTGACCGAATTGGCCGAGCCCTTAACCCGCCGCGAGCGCGAAGTCCTTCAAATGCTCGCCGCCGGCCTGGCCAACAAGGAAATCGCCTCCCGCCTCAACATCTCCGACCACACCGCAAAATTCCACGTAGCCTCCATCCTCGGCAAACTAGGCGCATCCAGCCGAGCCGAAGCCGTAACCCAAGGCATCCGCCGCGGCCTGGTTCTCCTTTAGCACTCCGTTCCTTCGCCGTTTTCCTTCCAGCCGCGAGAATGATAAATTGACCTATCCCATGCGCACCATCGATCAAACGACCCAGGAAATCCTGGACCTGGCCGCCAAACACTTCAACGTGCCAAGTGGCACGCTCGCGCCGGACGACGACTTCTTCAAGAAGCTGGGCATCGACAGCCTGCAAACCCTCGAACTTCTAAGCCGCATCGAAAACCACTTCAACATCGAGCTTCCCGACTACGAAGTCCAAGGCGTAAGCGACTTCCGCACTCTAGCCTCCCGCATCCAATCCCGCCTGTAATGCTGGATCTCTCGAAATACCAATCCATTGGAGCGGCGCTGAAGGATGCGCTGGAGCAGTTCGCCGATGAAGTTTGCTTGATTGAAGCCGACCGCGAGCGCGAAAAAGAACGGCTCACCTATCGCGATTTCAAGAAGCGGGCTGAGCCGCTGGCGAGAACCATCCAAGATGCAAACTTCCGGGCCGGCGATCGCGCCGCGATCATCATGACCAATCAGTCCAAGTGGCTGATTTCCGCGTACTCGATTTTTTTCTGCGGCGGCGTCCTGGTTCCACTCGACTACAAACTCACGCCCGATGAGCAATGGCAGCTGCTGGCGCATTCGGGCGCACCGGTGCTTGTTACTGAATATCCGATCTGGCGGCAACTCGCTGCATCTCAGGGTCGCGGCACAACCATAAGTCTTCGGCAGATTTATGTGACCGAGGCGCCCGCGAATGCTGATCTTGCCGGAGCGCAACGATGGGAACAAGCCTTGACCAAGGTCGCGACCCCGGTTTTTGTTCCGCGCACGCGCAAGGAGGTGGCGACCATTGTGTATTCCTCGGGAACCGGCGGCCGGCCCAAGGGCTGCATGATGACGCATGAAAACTATCTCGAACAATGCGTCGCGCTAACCTCGCTGTATCCCTTCGCTCCCGGCTTCCGCTATCTGAGCATCTTGCCCACGAATCACGCGATCGACTTCATGGTCGGATTCTTCGGCCCGTTCATCTGCGGCGCAACCGTTGTGCATCTCCGCACCTTGCGCCCCGAATTCGTCCGCGAAGCGTTCCCAAAATACAAGATCACCTACGTCAGCCTCGTGCCGCTGGTCCTGAAAAACCTTCAAAAAGGATTACAAGCCCGTTTTGCAGCCTTGCCCTCCAGCAAGAGGAAGATCTTCGACGCGCTGGTCACCGTCAACAAAGCACTCACAAAGAGTCAGCCGCGCCTCGGCCTCAGCCGCCGCCTTCTAAAGCAGGTCCACTCCGGCTTTGGCGGCGAACTTCGCGCCATCATCGTCGGCGGCGCCTTCACCGAACCACAAACACTCCAATTCTTCTACGACCTGGGCATCCCGGTGGCCAACGGCTACGGCCTCACCGAAGCCGGCACGGCCATCACCGTGAATGACCTGCACCCGTTTCGCGCCGACACCGTCGGTAAGCCGCTTCCGGGCATGGAAGTCCGCATCGTAGAACCCAACGCAGACGGCATCGGCGAAATCTTTGTCCGCAGCAAAACGGTCATGTCTGGTTACTTGAATGAGCCGGAGCTGACCGCCGAAACCATCGTCGACGGCTGGCTAAAGACCGGCGATCTCGGTCGTTTTGATCCCGCGGGGCATCTGCAACTGTTCGGCCGCAAGAAAAACATGATCGTCACCGAAGAAGGCAAAAATATCTATCCCGAAGACATCGAATCCGTCTTCGAAAGTCTTCCCGCAAAAGAATTCTGCGTATTCGCCGCGAACTACATCTGGCCGCAGCGCAGCATGGTCGGCGAACAACTGGTGCTCGTGATCCATCTTGAGCCGGGCCAAACCCTCACCGGGGACCTGCGCAAAAACATCTCGCTCCTCAACAGCCGCCTCCTCAACTACAAGCGCATTCATGGAATCATCCTGTTTGAAGAAGATTTTCCCCGCACGGCTTCGCTTAAGATAAAAAGGAACATCCTGGCGGAGCGGCTGGCCAAGCTCGATCGTGCAGCCGCGATTCAGTCTTTGTGAACTCGTCGCAATTGCAGCGGCAGGAGATCCACGGCGCACCGATGGAACGCTTCTTCGCTATCATAAATCCCGCTGCGGGGGGCGGCCGTTCGGCAAAACTTGCCGGACCAGCCCTCGCGCGCCTGCGCGAAGGCGGCATCGGCGTCGACGTGATCGCTTCCACCGGCCCCGGCCATGCGATCGATCTCGCGCGCGAAGCCTACAACCAGGGCTACCGGCGTTTTATCGCGGTCGGGGGCGACGGCACCGCTCACGAAATCATCAACGGCGTTTTCGCCGCCGGCGCTCCCCAAAAACGCATTTCCCTCGGCTTCCTGCCGCTCGGCACTGGCAATTCCTTCCTCCGGGACTTTACCAACGATGGCGCCGAATCCTCGCTGCAAGCCATCCTCGCGGACCGCCAACGCCCCATCGATCTCCTCCGCCTCACTCACACTCGCGGCCAAATTTATTCCTTCAATCTCCTCAGCGTTGGCTTCACTGCCGACGTTGGCGCGCTCACCAACCGTCATTTCAAGCCTCTAGGCCATCTCGGCTATCTTCTCGGAGTCTTGGTGCGCGTCGCGCAGCTCCGCCGTCGCGCCTTCACCCTGCGGTGCGATGACGACAAAGACTGGGATGAGCGCCGCTGCCTGTTCCTCACGTTCAACAACAGCAAGTACACCGGCGGCACCATGCTGATCGCTCCCAACGCCGATCCGGCCGACGGGATGATCGAATTCGTCCGCTGGGGCCCTATCGGCCGCCTGGGTCTGATGCACATGCTCCCGAGACTTTACGACGGCACTCACATCCATCACCCGCTGGCCTCGCGCCGGGCAGTGCGCCACGTGGAGTTCAACGTCCCTGTTCCCATCGACGTGATGATCGACGGAGAAATCGCCACGCTCGAGTGCCGCTCGCTCGACATACTCCCCGCGGCGGTGGATATCTACGTATGAAGCGCTTCTTGTTCGCAGTGCGCAGCGCATTACTGTGGTTTGTCACCCTCCTGCACTTTTTCATCGTCGCGCCCATACTCGTATTTCTTGGCGTCTTTCTCGATCCGCGCAAAAACGATTGGCTGCAGCGCGATTTTTGCCGGCGCATTGCGTTCCTGTCCGGCGCCCGAGTGGAAGTTCAATGCGGTTCCGGCTTCGATCCCAAGCGCACCTCGTTTTTCATGGTCAACCACGTCAACCTCTTCGATCCCTTCATGCTCTACAACGCCATTCCGCAATACGTGCGTGGTTGGGAGCTGGAATCCCATTTCAAAATTCCCGCCTATGGCTGGCTCATGAAGCGTTTCGGCAACGTTCCGGTCCCGGACGTCCGCCGGCCTTCCGATCTGAAGCGCATGTGGCGTCTGACGCAAGATGCCATCAACGGCGGCACCAGCTTGATCATCTTTCCTGAAGCCATGCGCACCCGCGACGGCCACCTCAATCCGTTCCAGGATGGCGGTTTCCGCGTGGCCCAGCAGCTTGGTGTCCCCATTGTCCCCGTAAGCCTGGTCGGCTCCTTTCAGCATCACCGCACCGGCCACTGGATGCTGTGGCCCGCTACGATCACGGTCGTCCTTCACGACACCATCGATACCACCGGCCTGACCAAGGAAGACGTACCCGCCCTGCGCGACAGAGTCCGCACGACCATCTCCGCTCCCCTCGAGGCTTTCCTGCAAAGAACGGAGTAAAGGATGGAAAGCGGGACAGAAGTACCCATCCAAGGATTTCCAAGAGTATACTTGCGGCAAGTCATGGCTCTGGCTCCAGGTTTCCGGCTCGGTCCGTTTGAGATTGTTGCTCCGCTGGGTGCAGGCGGGATGGGCGTAGTGTACAGCGCGCGTGACACGCGGCTGGAGCGCACCGTCGCGATCAAGCTTCTCCCCCCGGGATTTTCGACCAACAGCGTGCTGTTACAACGTTTCGAACGGGAAGCCCGCTCGGCCTCTGCCCTGAACCATCCCAACATCGTTACGATCTACGAACTCGGAATCGACGGTTCCACTCCGTACATCGCCATGGAACTGGTGGAGGGAAAGACGCTGCGCCAACTGCTGGCGTCCGGTTTGATGCCCATGCGAAAGGCCATCGAGATCGCCGTTCAGATCGCGGAGGGGCTGACGAAAGCGCATGAAGCGGGCATCACGCATCGGGACCTCAAGCCCGAGAACATAATGGTCTCTCACGACAAGTTCGTGAAGATCCTCGACTTTGGCCTCGCCAAACAGGTCGCGTCCAGCGCAGAGAAGCGGGATGCGTTTGCGACATCCACGTCGGTTACGGCAACGGGTGTGATCGTCGGAACGATAGGGTACATGTCACCGGAACAAGTCAGCGGGCAAGCGGTGGATTTCCGGTCGGACCACTTTTCATTTGGATTGATGCTTTACGAAATGGTGGTCGGAAAGCGCCCCTTCGAGCGAAGCAACGCCGCAGAAACAATGGTGGCCATTCTGCGGGACGAAGCCGAGCCTGTTGCCTCGAAAAATCGCGACGCGCCCGCTCCGTTGTGTTGGGTGATCGAGCGATGCCTGGCAAAAGAGCCCGAGAAACGTTACGTGTCGACGCGGGATCTGGCACGGGAACTTGCGGCCATACGAGACTGCTTCTCGGAGGACTCGGTCAAACAACCCGCGACTCGAGCGGCGCACCTTCCCGTGGCACGCACAGGATTTGTGGGGAGGGAGAAAGAAGTAGCGGCGACCAAGGAACTCTTGATGCGCCAGGATGTGCGCTTGGTCACGGTCACCGGTCCTGGAGGGATCGGCAAGACGCGTCTCGCGGTGGAGGTGGCCGGCGCGCTGAGTGCAGGCTTTGTCGGCGGAATCCACTTTGTACCGCTGTCGCCGCTGAACGATCCGGCGTTGGTCGCTTCGGTAATCGTGCAGACCTTGGGCATCCGGGAAGTTGGCGGCCAGTCGCCACTGGAAACACTGAAGAAGAATTTACAGGAATCGTTTCGCGCACCGATGTTGTTGCTGCTGGACAATTTTGAGCATCTGGTTCCCGCAGCGCCAACGGTCGCGGAACTCCTGGCGGTCGCCCCAAATCTTAAGATTCTGGTAACCAGCCGCGCGGCGCTGCACGTTTACGGGGAGCATGAATTTCCGGTGCCGCCGCTGGGGCTACCCGATTGGCGGTCGCCGCGTTCTCTGGACGTTCTTTCCCAGTCGCCCGCGGTAGCGTTGTTCGTGCAGCGCGCCAGTGCTGCCAAGCCAGATTTTGAGCTGAACCAGGAGAACGCGTCCGCGGTCGCCGAGATTTGCGCGCGACTCGACGGGTTGCCTCTGGCGATCGAGCTGGCGGCGGCGCGCGTAAAGGTTCTCTCACCCTCGTCCATGCGGACACGGCTGGCGAGCCGCCTGCAGTTGTTGACGGGCGGCGCTCGGGACCTGCCACAGAGGCAGCAGACACTTCGCGCGGCGATCGACTGGAGTTATGAGCTGTTGAACGCCGCGGAGCAGAACCTCTTGCGCAGGCTGGCGGCGTTTGTCGGAGGCTGCAACCTGGAAGGGGTCGAAGCGGTTTGCGACGCCAGAGGTGATCTCGATCTCGATCTGCTGGATGGTATGGCCTCCATGGTGGACAAGAGCTTGGCGCAACAAGTAGAAACTCCGAACGGCGAATCGCGATTCGTGATGCTGGAAACGATTCGCGAGTACGCCTTGGAGAAACTGACCGCCAGCGGCGAGGGAGTCTCTACCAAACGCGCCCACGCTGCTTATTGCCTGGTGCTTGCAGAAGAAGAAGCCACCGAGCAGTCCGGTGTGGAGCGAGCGGCATGGTTGGAACGCTGCGCCCTCGAGCATGACAACCTGCGGGCCGGGTTGGAATGGCTGATCGAAACTGGAAATGCAGATTGGGGTTTGCGGCTCGGCACTGCGCTATTTCGATTTTGGGAAATTCGCGACTATCAGACCGAAGGACGGGACCAGTTGGGTAGATTGCTGAAGCTCCCAGGGGCAGCGGCTCCTACCAAGGCGCGCACGCGCGCGCTTTTTGCGGCCGGCATCCTCGCCGGCGAACAGGGAGACTACGCCTCGGCAGATGCGCTCATCGGTGAAAGCCGCGACATCGCCCGTCGGTTGGGTGACAAGACAGGCGTCGCCGTGTCTTTGAACGCCCTGGCGGTCCTTACTCGCGATCGAGGTGACGTGCCAAAGGCGCACGCGCTGTTCGAAGAAAGCCTTCTGCTCTGGAGAGAAGTTGGCGATCTCAAGGCCGTCGCTCGGGCTCTGAGTAACCTCGCCAATACCGTCAAGTTGCTGGGTGACTATGAGCGCTCACGCACTCTTTACGCGGAGTGTCTTTCTATCTTCCGAGGATTGGGAGATCGCACCGGCGTCGGCTGGTCCCTCAATTATCAAGGAGACGCGGCACGCGATCAGGGTGACTTTGCCTCGGCGCGGTCCTTGTATGAACGGGCCCTGGCAATTTTCTCGGAATTGGCCGATCGTTGGGGCATTGCAGGGACCTTGGCCGATCTCGGAAGTTTGGCGCGGGAACAACGTGATTTTTCCACGGCGCATTCGTTGTACCGGGAAAGCATAAAGATCTTTCAGGAACTGGAGCACAAGCGTGGAATTGCGCGCTTGCTGGAATGTTTCGCGTGCTCCGCCGCCGCTCAGCTGGATGCGGAACGCTCGCTGCGGCTGGCGGGCGCGGCCGCTGCGCTGCGGCAAAATATCGGGGCTCCGCTCACGCTCACCGAACGAATTAAGCTCGAAGATAGTCTGGATGCGGCACGCAAGGCGATGTCCAACACTGCGGGGACGACCGCCTACTTACAGGGTTGGGCCTTGCCGCTTGAAAAAGCGATCGAGGAAGTGCGGCTACCCGATGACTTCGGCTGGTCGCAGGGCACCATCGCTGGAACCAGCTGATGCCGGATGGCAGAAGACTTTTGCCATCACTTTAAAAACGGTCCTTACTTACTCAGCGCTTACCGCCTCGAGCAGCCGGCGAACCGCCGAGACGCGGTTGCAAGGAAGACCTACGAGCCTGGCGTGTTCCTGGATGGCGGCTTCATCTGGAGCCAGATAGACGCAGTACACTTTGTCGCCGGTCACATAGCTATGAAGCCACTGAATCTCGGGACCCATCCCTTTCAAAACGTTGACGGACTTTTGAGACAGTTCCTTTAATTGAGCGTCGGTTAAGTCGCCGGCTCCTGGAACTTCGCGTTCGATGACGAACTTGGGCATTGTCATTCACCTGGTTGGGAGAGATGCTAGCATGCAAGCCGAGCGGCTTCAAGATGGCCCGGCCGACGTCTCCGAGCGAAGAACGATTGAAAACAAAATAGTGAGGTTGGCTATGGATCTTCGATCGCTCCAAAAGCCGTTAAAAGAACAGTACCGTAGTGATGCCCATGCTTCGCAAATCACTCTCCGGGCGAAAGGTGGGCAGACCGAGCTGCCCGTGTCGTGTTCGGTCGATCTCGGGCGGGCAATCTACAATGCCGAAGCCCACCAGGGAGTCGGCGGCAGCGGTAGCGCGGCGTGTTCCGGGGATCTCTTGCTAGGAGCTCTGGCCGCTTGCGCCCAGATCACGTGTCAGATGGTCGCCGCGGCAATGGGTATACCTACCGAACGAATCGAGGTCACCGTCGAGGGCGACTTGGATCTTCGCGGCACCCTCGGCATAGCGAAGGACGTGCCGGTTGGCTTTTCGAGCGTTCGCGTGCACTTTGGCGTTGCTGCTCCCAACGCCACGCCGGAACAACTCAAGGGATTGCGGGAAAAAACAGAGCAATATTGCGTAGTGATGCAAACCTTGCTGCAGCCGCCGAAGCTACAAGCGGAATGGGACGCGCACGATTGAACGCCCGGCACGACCACCTTCACCTCCTTCGTGTCCGCGGAACGATGAGGGAAGTTGATATCTCAGAGTGACAGGCGAATCCCCGGAAGCACACGTCCTGCGCGGGTTTCCTGCCAGGTATAGACGATGCGATGGATCACCGTGATCGTGGAAACCACTGCGATCACCCACAGCACTGCGGCCATGCGATTGAAAACGCCGCCAATGATCAGCAGCACCAGGCGCTCGGGCCGTTCCATGAATCCTACTTTGCACAACGGAATCAGCGATTCCGCACGGGCTCGCGCGTAGCTCACCATCACCGAGCCCGCCGTAGCGACCGCCGCGAGAACGACGTACGGCGTTCGGCCGCTGACCGAGTAAAACACCAGTAGGCCCATGTACAGCGCCATGTCGGCGTAGCGATCCAAAGTCGAATCGTAGAACGCGCCGAAAGCCGTCACGCGATTCTGCCGCCGCGCGACCTGCCCATCCAGCATGTCCAGAAAGCCCGCGAAGAAAATAATCAGTGCACCGGTGAAAAAATGTCCCACGGCAAACGTCGCCGCCGCGGCAAAATTAACCACTAAACCCAGAAAGGTCAGAAAATTCGGATTCACGCCAGTGGCTGCAAGCGCGCCGACAATCTTGTCCAGCAGCCACTTGCTTCCCTTTCCGATTCCGCCGGTGAGCGTAGCCATGCGCGCGCCATTCCCTTGAAAAAATCCGCTGCCGCAGAAAACTGCGGCACTTTTCGAATGATTTTGCCTTTTACGTTTACGCGGAATCGTACACCAGGGGTGTTCCACACCGCAAACCAGCCCTGGTCACACCGCCGTATTTCCCGCCTTTGTCTGGCGGCTTGAAAACGGGCTGGAGCGGCCCTTGGTTTCTCCGAGTAAACTGAAGCCAGGGCGGTAAAAAGAAAGCCTTTGCGGACGTGGCTCCAAACCGTGCCCGGACGCAAACCGAAGTTCGCAGGAGCCTCATTCCTGGTGTGTTCTGGGATCATGCAAGGCATTTTGGCGCGGCTTTCAACCATGAGAGTTTTGAATATTCTTCATTCGCCGTTTTCCCTTGACCATACTGTAGGTGGAGCATACATTCCCTAACGGTTCATTCGCCTTCGTCTATGACCATTGAGAATAGTCGTCGCGATTTTCTTCTGCGTTCGTGTAGTAGCCTGACCGCCGTCTGGCTCTCCGCGCATTGGCCCGCACTGCTCTCCGCCGCCAGCCACGCTCGCAACGCCGCGCAATCTCCCGCCAGCACCAAGCTTGAATTTTTCACTCCCGACCAAGCCAAGGAACTCGACGCGATCACGTCCCGCATCATCCCAACGGACCAAACACCAGGCGCCCACGAAGCCGGCGTCGTCTATTTCATCGACAGCGCCCTGATGACGTTCGCGGTCGACGACCAGAAAACGTATCGCGAGGGCTTCCCTGAAATGCAGGCCCGCACCCACGAACTTTTTCCTGCTCTCGATAAATTCTCGGCCGCGACGCCCGAGCAGCAGGACGAAATTCTGCACTCCTTCGACGAACACGCCGCGGGAGGTCGCCGCCCCTATCGGCCGCGCGCCGCTGCCCAGAGTTTCTTTGATACCGTGCGCCTGCACACCATCGTGGCCTTCTTGCTCGATCCCGACGCAGGTGGCGATCCCAACGGCGTCGGCTGGAAGGTCATCGGCCGCGAGCGCGAGCACATGTTCCAGCCGCCGTTCGGTTACTACGACAAAGATTATCCCGGCTGGCAGCCCCCGAGCCCCTCGGACAAGGCCAAATCATGACCCCCGAGCAACCCAAATACAAAACCTCCGAAGAGGTCGATTTCGTCGTCGTGGGCTCTGGAGCGGCGGGCGGCATCATCGCCAAGGAACTGTCGGAAAACGGATTCCGCGTGGTGGTCCTCGAACAAGGCCCTTACCTCACCGAAGCCGACTTCACCCACAACGAAATAAAAATCCTCAACGAGGATCTGTTAACCAACCACCCCAAGCTTCAGCCCAACACTTTCCGCAAGACTCCCGCGGAAACAGCCAAGCCCCAGCGCGCCCTGGTTTACGGCCGTCTGGTGGGTGGCACCAGCGTCCACTTCACCGCGAATTTCTGGCGCCTGCACGAAATCGATTTCGTCGAGCGCAGCAAGATCGGTCCCATCGCAGGCACCGGCTTCACCGATTGGCCGATAACCTACGCGGACCTCGAGCCTTATTACACAAAAGTGGAATGGGAAATCGGCGTCTCCGGTCTGGCCGGCGCCAGCCCGTTCGATCCGCCGCGCTCCAAGCCCTATCCGATGCCGCCGTTGCCTACCAAAGCGTCCGGCGTAATTTTCGAACAAGCCGCGCGCAAGCTCGGATGGAATCCATTCCCGGCTCCCATGGCGATCCTGTCGCAGCCGCGCCCGGGACGCAGCGCGTGCATCAACTGTGGATTCTGTCTGGCCTTCGGCTGTGAAGTGGGCGCGAAGTCCAGTTCGCTCGCGTCTGCAATCCGAATGGCCGAGAAAACCGGTCGCTGCGAAATCCGTCCAAATTCGTACGTCCATCGCATCGAACTCGACGCCAACGGTCGTGCCACAGGCGCCGCGTACTTCGACGCTCAGCGCAACGTGCATCTCCAAAAAGCCAAAGCTGTCGTCGTTTCCGCAAACGGCGCCGAAACTCCGCGCCTGCTGCTGCTCTCCGCCAACAAACAATTTCCGGACGGCTTGGCTAATTCCAGCGGTCTGGTCGGTAAATACCTGATGCTCAACAGCGGCGCCGTATCCGTGGGGGTCTTCGATCGGCCGCTGAATGACTACAAAGGTTTCGCCGTAAGCCGCATCCTCCACGATTTCTACGAAATGGATCCGCAAAAGGTGGGCTTTTACGGCGGCGGCGGCATCGACGCCCGCTTCGACGTGACCCCGATCGGTTTCGCCGCTGGCGGCCTTCCTCCGGGCACACCAACCTGGGGAAAAGAATTCAAGCGCACGCTCGCTCACAATTACACGCGCACGATGGAACTGATGTCCCACGGCACTTCGCTCTCCCTGGAATCCAACAGTTTCTCGCTCGATCCGGAGTTGAAAGACGCCTGGGGCCTGCCGGCGTTGCGCATGACCTACAAAGACCATCCCGACGACTTGAAGTTAGCGACGTACCTCAACGCCCGTGCGCTCGAGATACTCGACGCCGCTGGGGCGCAAAACAAGTGGTCGTTCCCGATCGAAGAGCAGCAGTTCGCCGTGCACTTGCTAGGCACATGCCGCATGGGCAACGACCCGAAAACTTCGGTCATCAACGCCGACCATCGTACCCACGAGGTAAAAAATCTTTTCCTCTGCGACGGCAGCAGCCTGGTCACCTCAGGTCGCGGCCAGCCCACCATGACCATCGAAGCGCTGGCGTTCCGCGCCGCCGATCGCATCCGCGACTTGGCCAAGCGCGGCGAAATCAACGCCTAGCTCGACGCTTCGCCAGGGAAATCTCGGTGCCCTCTGCTTTAGCCGGCGGTAGGCGGTTCTGACGCGTTATCGTTCGCTTGTCGTTTGCTGTCGGCGTTCGATTAGCAAAAGGTAGGTCCCAAGTCCCAACGAAATATCGATGAACAGCAGTCCCAGAAACCCGAACGCGACATGCGCCAGGTGTTGCCGCGGAAATCCCACGACGATTGCTTGCGAAAGCGCCAGAAAAAGCGTCCCCGCCAGTCCCAACTGAAAAAGCGGTTTGCCACAACTCTTGCTGGTGAAATGCTCCGAACACCACCGATTCAGCCACCGATTCCAACTCCGCATCGACGCCACGATGCGCCCACTCGAAAGCTTGCGGAACTCGCGAAGATCGGACAGGCCAAGCCGCGACTTGCGAACGCGTCCCCGTCGAAACGGCGACGGTCGATACTCCGGTTGACGAAATCGGCCAGCAGCCGCGACAGAATCCTGCCCGAAATCGCATTTCACCACGGCGCGTCCGCCCCCGTGCGCCCGTTTGGCCGCTTGTGCGAACTTGGCATGATGCCGCACCGCGCGCCGCTTCTTGCGCGCCGCCTGCACGGCGGAATCAGCATCCCCCAGCGTGCCTTCCCTGGAACGCTTCGAATCCAATTGCGTCGGGTTGGCAGGTACTCGGTTCGAACGCACCGTGCACGCGACGACTGGACTGGTGTCGGTCGGATTCGCACCCACTTCGCTCCCATCCGCCGGAGCCTCATCCGTGGGACTCACATCCGAAGAGATTTCATTCGCCGGGTTCGGATCCGCAAGATCCAAATGCTCGATTTTTGCGGGTTCGGGATTCGCGAGTTCTCCTTTCGCCTCCGCTTCCAGCACTTCGCAACGCACAGGAATCACGCGTGACGTCGGGAATGAACGTGCCAGCAAGGGCGTCACCGACGAAGTCGGGAACCCCGTCCCGGATGGGTCGTCCGGCGCTCGCGGGACGTCCATCAGTGCACAAGAGCAAATCTCCGCTGCGGCCTGGTCCACCATATACGGGAAAACACGCTCCGCCTTATAAGACGCCGCCACCGATAGAGCCTGCGCGCACAAAAGATTAATCAACCGCGGAATCCCATTCGTATGCAGGTGAACCGCATCCACGGACTCCGGCATAAACAGCGCGTCGGACCGCGCACCGGCAATCCGCAGCCGGTGCTGCACGTAGTCGTGCGTATCCTGCAGCGACAAAGGCACCGTATTGCAGTGCACCGCCACAAACGGTTCTCTCTGCCGCAAATTCATCCCCTCAAGCTTCCCCTGCAGCTCCGGCTGTCCACACAAAACAATCTGCAGCAACTTCTCACGCGAAGTTTGCAGGCTAAGCAGCGACTTCACCTCTTCGAGCAAATCCGCGGTAAGCAACTGTGCTTCGTCAATCACCAGCACGGCCACGCCACCTTTGCGGCGCACCTCAAGCAACATGTTCAGCAGCGCCTCCAAACGCCACTGCCGCCGCGCCGAAGGGCACTCCACGTCAAACTCGTCCAGCACCGCCTCCAGAAATTCATCGCGCGTCAAGGTCGGATGCACGATCACCGCGGTACCAATTTTGTTGTGCACCGCGGGATTCACGGTCATCAAATGCAGCGCGGAGTACAGCAGGGTCGTCTTGCCCGTGCCAATTTCTCCGGACAAAACAATCAAGCCCTTGCGTTCCAGGATGCCTCGAGTAAGCCGGTTAAGCGTCTCGTGCGCCTGCATTGTGCGGTGGAGAAATCGCGGATTCGGTGTAAGGCTGAAAGGGTTTTCCCGGAAAGCGAAATAGTTCTCGCTCGTGACCGGTCCGCGTGGTAGCGGCCGAATGCGAAGGGACACCCCGGCGCCCATGCTGGGATAGGAACTCACAGTTGTCCAATACAGCCTGTATGGGATCGCGCGTATCACGTCTGTCTGCGGGGATCTCAGCAAGCTGGCCGAGGTTACAGACGCAAACGCTGGCGCGGCAGTGAATCGGGGACGACAAAACCACTTCTGCGCGGACCCAATTCAACACTATTCCGCCCCGCATGTCCATAAAGGATTCACCCGACACCCGGTGGTGAAAATCCGCAGGGTCTTGCCACCGGTGTGCGCGGGCGTCCTCACAAAAGGCCGTGGCTTTGTCGTGACCGAAGCCGCTGTGGGTCGGATGAGAGCAGGGATTCATCCTGGCAGGATGGCGTAGCTACGCAGCCGCTGCTTCGAAAGAAGTCGCGAATTCGTCATTCCGAACCCGTCGGTTTTTTGAAGCGGGAGAGGAATCTGCTTTCTCTTGGCCTTCTAGCGAACAGCAGATCCCCCACCGGCAAACGACCGGGCGGGCTGACAAATGCGCGTGCGTCTCCGCGTTATCCTTTCTCGTTTTTCTCCGGTCTCCGTGCCAAGCCCCGACAAACAAGCGCCACAACCCGGGCTTTCTGACCCAACGACCACAACCTCTCCTGTTGGTGCTGGGGCGAAAAATAAGACTTGCAATTGATTTAGTGTTATAGTTAACTATAACACTGATGAGATCCAACGCTCACTCGGACTCCTACCGCCGAGTGAGCCCGGCCCTAACAGAGGTTTGCCGTTCAAGGAGAATGAACATGAAATCCCTTCGTCTTATCCCGTCCCTCATGGTTCTGCTGTCGCTCTGCGCCGTGGCTTTCGCCCATACCGACGGGCCAAAGTCGGACGCGCAAAAGTCCTTCGACAGTCTCAAAGCTCTTGCGGGTTCCTGGGAAGGCCACGTGACAACCGTCCCTCCGCAACCCGACATCGAAGGCAAGCCCGCGCATCTCTCCCTTCGCGTCACTTCCATGGGCAACGCGATGGTCCATGAGATGACGGGCGATGGAAGACCCGACGATCCGATCACCATGCTCTATCTGGACGGCGACCGCCTGCTCCTGACCCATTATTGCGACGCAGGGAATCGGCCCCGTATGACGGGCAAGATGTCACCGGACGGCAAAACGGTGGAATTCGATTTTCTCGATGTCTCCGGCAGCACGCAGTACGGACACATGCACCATGCCGTCTTCACCATGATCGACCCCAACCATCACACCGAGGACTGGACGTACATGATGCCCGGGGACAAGCCGGTCCACGCGCACTTCGACCTGCAGCGCACGAAATGACCATCGAGTGTTTCACTGAGGGGCTCATTGGATAACAGGATGGACCGTGAGTGGAACGACAGTCAGCCGATTTACCGCCAGCTTCGCGACCGCGTCGTGGACATGATTCTCGACGGGGTGCTCAAGGAAGGCGATCCGCTGCCATCGGTGCGCACTGTCGCCGCCGAGTATCGGGTCAATCCGCTCACGGTTCTGAAGGGCTATCAACAACTGGTCGACGAGCAACTGGTCGAGAGCAGGCGAGGCCGCGGCATGTTCATCAACCAGGGCGCACGCAATCTGCTGCTGCAGGGCGAGCGCCAGAAATTTCTGGCCGAGCAATGGCCCAGAGTTTACGCCACCATTCAGCGGCTCGGCCTGACACCGAAACAATTGCTGGATGCCGCCACCCGCCCGTCCCCCAATGCTTCATTTCCCAATACCGAACAGGAGCCGCCCAAGCCATGATCGTGATAGAAGCACGCAATCTTCGCAAGGCCTTCGGCCCGACCGTCGCCGTGGACGGCGTCGATCTACGCGTCGAAGAAGGCCGCATCCTCGGGCTCATCGGCCCTAATGGCGCGGGCAAAACCACCGCGCTCAACGCCATTCTCGGCCTCACACAATATCAGGGCGAACTGCGGGTGCTCGGCCGCGACCCCTGGGCCGAACGCGATCAGCTCATGCTCGACGTCGCCTTCGTCGCCGATGTCGCGGTGCTGCCGCGCTGGATGCGGGTTTCGCAAGCACTCGACTACGTCGCAGGCGTGCACCCGCGATTCGATCGTGCCAAGGCGGAAGGTTTTCTGGCCAAGACCACCATCAAGCGCACCAGTCGAGTCAGGGAATTGTCGAAGGGCATGGTGGCCCAGCTGCACCTCGCCCTGCTCATGGCTATTGACGCGAAATTGCTGGTGCTCGACGAGCCGACGCTGGGCCTCGACATTCTCTATCGCAAACAATTCTACGATTCCCTGCTGAACGACTACTTCGATCGCAGCCGCACCATCGTGGTGACCACCCATCAAGTGGAAGAGATCCAGGACGTCCTGACCGATCTCATGTTCATCAACCGCGGCCGCATCGTGCTCAGTTGCAGCATGGAAGATTTCGAGTCGCGCTATCTGGAACTGATGGTGCTTCCCGAACAGCTCGCCGCGGCACGGGCGCTCAAGCCGATTCACGAGCGCCAGGTGCTGGGTCGCAGCCTCCTGCTATTCGATCGTGTCGGTCGTCAGGAACTCGCCGCGCTCGGTGACGTGCGCACGCCCAGCATCGCCGACCTATTCGTTGCCGTGATGGGAAATCCGAGCGGCGCGGCGCAAGGAGCGGCTCAATGACGACTCCGTCGAGCGCCGTGGCCGGCTCCCCCGACCAGCAGCGTATCGCGCCCGCGGCCCTGTCCCCGACTCGGCTTCTGTACTGGTCAATCCGCCGGGAACTTTGGGAGAACCGTTCGATCTATATCGCGCCGCTGGCCGTCGCCGCCGTCGGGCTACTGGGTTTCCTGATCGGCCTGATGGGTGTGTCGCACAGCAAGCATGCGCAGGCGGCGCCGGACGCGGCGCATCAGCAGGTCATGGGAGCCATGCCTTATGCACACGCTGCCTGGGTGCTGATCCTGACGGGGTTCATCGTCGGCGTATTTTACTCGCTGGACGCACTGTACGGCGAGCGTCGCGATCGCAGCATCCTGTTCTGGAAGTCGCTGCCGGTTTCCGATCTTACGACCGTAGTCGCAAAGGCCAGTATTCCTCTCGTGGTACTGCCGGTAGTGGTCTTCGGGGTCACCGTTATCCTGCAGCTGCTCATGCTGGTGTTGAACACCGGGGTCCTGCTGGTGAGCGGCAGGAGTGTCGCGACGATGTGGAACCAGTTGCCGTTGTTCCAGATGGAATTGGTGCTGCTCTACGGTTTGACGGTAATGGCACTCTGGCATGCACCACTCTACGGCTGGCTGCTGCTGGTCTCCGGGTGGGCGCGGCGCGCAACCTTTCTGTGGGCCGTGTTCCCGCTCCTGGCCATCGGCATCTTCGAAAGGATTGCGTTCCACACTTCGTATTTCACCTCCCTGCTGCAAGACCGCCTGTATGGATTCGCTATGGACGCTTTCTCCTTTCGGACCCCCGACGGCACGCCGATCGATCCGCATTTTATTCCGCTGGCACAAATCACTCCGGGGAGATTCCTCGGCACCCCGGGTCTGTGGGTAGGGCTGGTAGTCGCCGCGGCATTCATCGCCGCCGCAGTGCGTCTACGCCGCTATCGGGAGCCGATCTGATGGACACGCAATCTTTGAAGCACGGTTAGGAGCCCTGTAGTCGCCCTCTTCCTCAGGGCGGGGTTTAGAGGACCTACGAGTACAGTCATCACCTAGAAGCACAACCGCGCGCGGGATTTTATCGGAAATGCTGAGCAAGGAAAAATCGACGACAAACACAGCCGTAAATCCAATTCGACCTTCAGGAGGAAACATGGAACCACGACTCGATGTGAACGCCTCACCAATGGCATGTACTTCTCTCTCCACCAACGCTCCGATTTGGCAGGACATCCTGGCGCAGGCGATGACCGGCGAGCTACTCGCCGCCATGAACTACGCCTCCTTGTCGGAAATCTGTGACGATCCCGCGGAGGTCGCCGACGCCCTGGAGCATGCAGAGGGCGAACGCGGGCATGCCGCTTCGTTCGCTGCCGAGGGCCGCAAGATCGGAGTGGACGTCCTCAATAACGTCGATGCCAAACACTGGAAGCGCCTCCGCGAAGCCTTCCTCCGCTGCATCGCAGAGCACGATTTCATCGCCTGCCTGATCGTTCAGGAAATCATGCTGGAATCCTTCGCTGTCGCAAGCTATTCCCGCGTCGGCAGAGTAGCGCCGGGAACCCTCGGCCAGACGTTTGCCCGCATTGCCGCGGAGGAAGAAGATCATGTTGATCATGCCATGTCGATTCTCAGGGCGGAGCGCGCCTTGGACGCGCAACGCTTCGACGACAAGGTCCGCCGGCTGCATCTGGATGTGATGACCACCCTTGCGCAGATGCTGGCGAAGGAATGCAAGGACGGACACTGCGAAGTGTGCCACGCCAGTTGCGTGAAGCCATCGCTGTTCGATGTCAGCTTGTCGGCCGCCGAACTCCGCGGAGCGTCGCTGCAACAATATCTGAAGACGCTGGACATGCTCGGGATACCCGGCGAACTGACACTCGAATGGGTGACTCAGTTGCCGGTGTAACCAGGCGAGCGCGGACTATGGATGTCGATTTCGCTTTGATCGGTCATCAGGAAAGTTGGAGAGCGGCTGCGGACCTCCTCGCGGTCCTGCGCGGTCCGCAGCGTGCGCCTCTGCCCGACGACGAGATCAAGGACATACTTCCCTGGATTCCGCCCAGAGCCGTCTGCCATGTAGACATCAGATCGACCGCCGGTGCAAAAGCCCGCGGCGTCTACATTGATTCCTTCATTCCTCCCGACCGCCTCGAAGCCGCCTACGTGCACGAGAACATTGCCCGCGTTCGCGGCGCAGCAGCCTGCGCGATCAAAGCCGGGGCGAAAATCGTGAGTCTCGGCGGCTTCAGCTCCATTCTGATCGAGGGCAACTTCGATCAGCTGCCACAAAGACGCGACACCGTTTTCACGACAGGCAATACGTTGACCGTTGCTTTCATCGTTCAGGGCATCCAGACGATGTGCGATCTCGAAGGTCGGAACCTGCGCACGTCGACACTTCTCATCGTGGGAGCAACCGGAGATGTCGGGTCCGGTTGTGCCCGTTGTTTGGCGCCTTTCGTGAAACGTGTGCTGCTCAGCGCACGCAACGGAGAGCGACTTCGCAAACTGGCCACGGAATTGAAAAGCGAAGGAATTCAGGTGGACATCGCGACCAATCTCCAGCAATTCTCCTCGGCAGCCGACATCGTAATCTGCGCCGCCAGTCTCGCGTCCCCTTCCCTTCTGCCGTACCGCATCTCCCCCGAGGCCATCGTTTGCGATGCCGGCTACCCGAAAAACCTCTGCCCCAGCGCGGAGACCCCCGATGCCAGAATCTTCTTCGGAGGTCTGGGACAGATCGCCGGTGGGATGAAGTTCGCACCGGATTTCGACGGAATTCTGAATCGCCATCCGTTCCCCGATGTGGTCCATGGTTGTCTACTGGAAGGCATGGCTCTTGCTCTGGAAGGCCGGTTCGAACCCTTCTCCCAGGGAAGAGGGTTCATCACTCCAGAACGAGTCGAAGCGATGGAGTCCATTGCCGCACGCCACGGCATCTGTCTCGCCCCGCTTTATAACGCCGATGGACCAGTAGAGGACACACTTCATCGCCAAACGGCATGTTCGGGAGCAGTGGTGGGCGAGGCTAGGCGCGAAGACTTTGCCAGTTCCCCTCTTGATTGACGTGCCCTTCGAATGGGCATCGCTGCACTACTTGGGCAGCGGTGCGGCAAGGCGTTGGCGGGCGTAGTCGCACCATGGGCTGGACGGATCCAAGTGGATGTACTGCTGCCAGTGTTGCCGCGCTTCCATGCTGGAGCCTAGTTTGTCGCAGACAAAGGCCAGGTTGTAGTGGGCGTCGGCGTAATGCGGGTCCAAGCGGACGGCGATGCGCAAGTGCTGCCGGGCGGGTTCGAGCTGGCCCAGCTCGTCGAGAACGCTGCCCAGGTTGAAGTGGGCCACGGCGTTGTTCGCGTCGATGTTGACGGCGCGCAAGAAGCAACTGGCGGCGTTCTCGAAGTCGCCGACCTCATAGGAGAGCATGCCGAGGTTGATCAGCGCGTCGACGTGCGTGGGACTCGCGGTGAGCACCCGGCGGTAGGCGTCGATGGCCTGTGACCGCGCATCGGGGTCGGCCTCATACTGCAGCGCCAGCGCGAACCAGTCGTCGGCATTCCGCTCCGGCATGAAGCGGACTTTGTCGCGCAGCTCGCGCGTATCGAAATTGAGCACGAACTGCCCGGAAATCGGCTCGAGGTGAGCGCCGCGATGCTCGACGATGACGTCGCGCCCGTTGACCAGGATGCGCAATTCGGTGAGGGGTGCCGCAACCTCAGAGAGTTTCTGGTTGAGCGCCACCAGCGAACGCCGCAGCCGGTTGGCGGTAACGCCCTTTTCGATCAGTTGCTTGGCGGTACGCAGGGTGATCAGGTCGCGGAAATCGTACGATTTATCGGCGCCGTTTTTGCGCGGCGGAAGCAAGCGCAGCTTCTCCCAATAGGTGAGCTGTTTGTCCGTGACGTCCAGGATTCGCTGGAACTCGCGGCGAGTGAATCGATCGTTGGCACCCATCGGAAAAAACGAACTCGCATTCTCACGAGCGAAGGAATATCGCTCGGGAAAGGGACGCAGAGAAGCCGCGAACAGCTTCGCAGGTTCCGAGGAAAACCCGCAGGGCTACGCGGACTCCGCCCTGCGCTACATGTACCACGCCGCGAGAGTTGATGCAAAGGTACCGACATTGGACCACGTAAACAGGGCCCTCTTACGGGCGGAATGTGCAAGACGGGATCTAAGTTCGGTTGGGAGGTGGGAGCTTTCTTGCCCTGAGATTCAAAGGGAGCTCCGGGGTTAAATCGCCCGCTTTCTTTTGGGCTTTGGCCGCTGAAAACCTCTAGCCGACCGACTTTTTGGCGCGCTTGGTGGGGGCTTGCGCCACGGCAGCGGGAACGGCGCGAACCGGAGGCTTCCGGCCGCTGGTAGCAGCCGCAGGCTGCTTTTCCGCGATGCTCTTCTTGAGCGCTTCCATCAGGTCGATCACCGGAGCGAGCTTGGGATGCGGCGCCTCGGCGACTTCCTGGCCCGCTTGCTTGGCGTCGATCATCGCGCGCATGCTTTCTTGATATTGATCCTTGTATTTTTCGGGCTCGAATTTCGCGGCCAGGCTTTCGATCAACTGCTCGGCCAACTTTTTCTCGGCCGGCTTGGGCTCGGCGGACTTGTCGCTCTGGCCGTACTCGGCGACCTCGCGGATTTCGTTGGTGTAATACATGGTATGCAGCGTCATGCCGTTGGCGCGTGGCCGAACCACCACGATGTGCTCGCGCTGGTGCATGGTGAGCTTCGCGATCGCCGCGTAACCCGACTCTTGCATGGCCGCGAGCAGAAGCTGGTAAGCCTTCTTGCCTTCGTCTTCCGGTGTGACGTAATAGGAGGCGTCGTAATAAAGGGGATCGATCTCGTTCACCTTCACGAATTCCAGGATTTCCATGGAGCGCGCGGATTGCGGCTCGATCTTGTCCAGCTCCTCTTCATTGAACAGGACGTATTGATCCTTCTCGTATTCGTAGCCCTTGATGATCTCATTGCGCGGCACCTGTTTTTCGCAGTGCGGGCAATAGAGCGGCATGCGAATGCGTGTCTTGCACACGTTGTGCAGCTGGTTGAGGCTGATGCGCTCGGTGCGGGCCGCGGAGAACAGACGAATCGGGATGGAGATCAAGCCGAAGGTGAGATAGCCCTTCCAGACCGAGGTAGCCATTGCCACTCCTTAGTTGGGTTCATGCAGCTGCAGGTGTGCAGGTTTCACCAAGGTTAGTAGGCAAAACCCGGTCTGACAAGGCGAATTGGAGGCGAAGAGCGAAAAGTACACGGGTCTTCGGACCCCGCGCCAAGACGTACGCCAGCGCACCGAAGACCGCGCGGGCCAAGCAACAACCCATGATTCACGAACCTACAGGAACCCGCCATCTTGCGCGGGTTGAGGACGGTAACATAAACTTTAACCTTGGACGTCTCGGGTAGGGACGTTTCCCGCCAAAAACCTGCGGTTAACCTCTAGGCGATGGGCTGCGAACAACGAGCTCGTTTGAGGTTTGGAAAAAGAGGAGCGATTGGCAACGCCACTGGAAATGTGGGTTGAGGAAGCAGCACGGCTCACCAAGCCCGACCAAGTGTTGTTTTGCGACGGTTCCGAGGCCGAGAACCAGCGCATGGTCGCCGAAATGTTACGGGATTCGGACTCCAACGCTCTGAACGAGAAGACTTATCCCAATTGTTACCTCCACCGCAGCAGCCCGAACGATGTTGCCCGCACCGAGCATCTGACCTTCATCTGCTCGCCGACCAAAGACGACGCTGGCCCCACAAACAATTGGATGGATCCGGACGCGGCGAAGTTCAAAGTCGGAGCGCTGCTGGATGGGGCCATGCGCGGTCGAACCATGTACGTGGTGCCGTACATCATGGGCCCCGTGAATTCGCCGATCAGCAAAGCTGGCGTGGAAGTGACCGATAGCCCTTACGTGGTGGCGAACATGCGCATCATGGCGCGCATGGGAAAAGTCGCGCTGGAGCGGATCGGAAACTCGCGGGAATTTGTGCCGGGGTTGCACTCGCTCGGTGACTTGGACCCGACGCGGCGGTATATCGCGCACTTCCCGGAACAAAGACTGATTTGGAGCGTGGGGTCGGGATACGGCGGGAACGCGCTACTGGGCAAGAAATGTTTTGCGCTGCGCATCGCCAGCGTGATGGCGCGGGAACAGGGCTGGATGGCGGAACACATGCTGATCCTGGGGCTGGAAGCGCCGGACGGAAAAGTGACGTATATGGGTGCGGCATTCCCCAGCGCGTGCGGGAAGACGAATCTGGCGATGATGGTTTCGGCGCTGGAGGACCAGGGTTATCGCGTGTGGACGGTGGGCGACGACATCGCCTGGATGAAGATCGGCGATGACGGGTACTTGCACGCGATCAATCCGGAAGCGGGCTTCTTTGGCGTGGCGCCGGGTACCGGCATGACCACCAACCGGAACGTGATGGAGGCGCTGCACAAGAACACCATCTTCACAAATGTGGCCATGACTCCGGAACGCGAGCCCTGGTGGGAAGGAATTGGCGGGGCGCCGCCGAGCGGCCTGATCAATTGGAAGAATGAGGCCTGGGATTCCTCGAAGGGCGCCGCGGCACATCCGAATTCGCGATATACCGTGCCGGCGCACCAATCACCTAGTATTTCGCCGAAATGGGAGACTCCCGAGGGCGTGCCGATTTCCGCCTTTATCTTTGGCGGCCGGCGGGCGCGGGTGGCTCCGTTGGTGTACGAGTCATTCGATTGGCAGCACGGCGTGTTTGTGGGCGCCACGATGGCCAGCGAGACGACCGCCGCGGCCACCGGAAATGTGGGCATCGTGCGGCGCGATCCCATGGCCATGCTTCCGTTCTGCGGCTACAACATGGCTGATTATTTCGGCCACTGGCTGGAAATGGGCAAGCGCATTCCGCATCCGCCCAAGATTTTTCATGTGAATTGGTTCCGCAAAGGCGACGACGGAAAATTCCTGTGGCCAGGATTCGGCGACAACGTGCGCGTGTTGAAATGGATCTTGGAGCGCGTCGAGGGTCGCGGCGGCGCCGAGGAAACTCCGATCGGGTATGTGCCCGCACGCAACGCACTTACCCTGGACGGCTTGAATATTTCACCGGGCGCGGTCGAGGAATTGTTGCGCGTGGCTCCGGAAGACTGGGAGCAGGAGCTGGTCGACAGTAAGGAATTTCTCCAGAAATTTGGCGACCGTCTTCCTCGCGCAATTCGCGACGAGCACGACAAGTTGTCAGGCCGCCTGGGCAGCGCCGCTGGCGTCGCCCGCTAACTCCTCCGACCTGGTTGTAAACGTTCCGTTGTAGGGGCACGACACGTCCAGCTCGGGCAACCAACCACCCGATGTTTCCAACTTCAATGAATCTTAGAGAATAGTTTCGATTTCAGGATCGATTCCGACGTGGGTGCACATCACGCCGTTGATCGAGTATTGCGCGCCCGCGGATTCGGAGAAATGGAAGAAGCGGCTGATGTGGTAGTCCTCGTCGTAACTGGAGAATAGCCGCTCGGTTTCTGCGGGGGTCAGCCCGAAAGCGGAGAGCGCGACGGGCAGGCCGAATTCGCTGGCCAGGATGCGATAATTTGCCACCAGTTGTTGCAGGGACATCATCGGTGCGCGACGCGGTTCGGCAGCCATAGCGACTCCTTGATGCCAGTGTACTCCCGGAATTGGTGATAGCGACTAAGTTTTCGACTAAGAGTAACTAGCTGCTGACGGATGGATGACTGGAAGAAACAGAACCGTTTCCCGAGCGGCGAAAACCTTACTTTTCTGGAGCTCCAAGCTCCGACCCGTGAGTTTGGTCGGATCGGCAGGAATTGGTAAACTGCTGGCGGGATTTCGGAACGATGGAGGATGGACGATGAGCATTTCCGTGGGGCAGAAGGCGCCGGATTTTACGTTGCAGAATCAGGACAAGAAGGATGTGAAGTTGTCCGATTTCGCCGGGAAGAAAAATGTCGTTTTGGTTTGGTATCCGCTCGACTGGAGCCCGACCTGCACGAACGAGCACGTCTGCTTGGTGAACGAGATGAAGTCATTCGAAACGCTGGACGCGGAAGTGTTGGGCGTTAGCGTCGACAGCGTTTGGTCGCACAAAGCCTACGCGGACAAGATGGGCATCAAGTATTCGCTGCTCGCCGATTTTCATCCCAAGGGCGCGGCCAGCGAGAAATACGGCGTCTACCTGGCCGACAAAGGCATCACCGGCCGCGCCATCGCCATCGTCAACAAAGCCGGCAACATCGCCTGGTTCAAGAACTACGACATCCCCGTCGTCCCGGACGTGAAGGAAGTAGCAGCGGCGCTGGGCCAAGTTAAAGCCGCAACGGCCTGAAAACACACCCCGACCGGTAGCGCCGGTTTGTCCTGAGCCCGCGAAGGGCATCTTACTGGCTCTGGAGTGCGCACTGCCAACGACCGGCAGTGTATGTAAAAATAACCCTTAACTTTATTTGCTTGTTGGTTATATTTACCTGATTTACGGCCGAAATCGCCCCAAACACCGGTGATCGATCGATAGGCCCTTCTCCCGCGGGAAGCCCCGGAAGCATGGACCGAAGCGTCCATCCATGCTTCATACAATTTTAGCCGTGACTGTCTCACGGGCGGCTAAGACCCTCCCAGCACCGCCAATTGAAGCATGGGGACCAGAAACCACAAAAGTAGGACGAGAACCGCAGCAGCGAGAAGGGGGATGCGAAGCGGGCCAGGACGAAACGCCGCATAGACGCCGGCAGCCACGATTACAACCGGCACAACCACGTTCGCGGAAACAAACAGCCAATGTTCTGTCGAGCCCGAAACCATGGCGCCCAACCAGCGCACCAGCCTCGCACTCGGCAAGCCTGGGAACCGGATCACGTAAGCTAGTGTGAGACATCCCAGCAAGATGACCGCGAGAATGGGCTTCCAGCTCGCTTTGCCGGACAGCGGCACCTCCTCGTCGACAAAGGGAAATGAGCCCGGTTCGATCGGAAACGGCGGCGGTTCTTCAGGAAGCAGTCGCGCCCAGCCAAAAGCCAGCGGAACTCCCGCCGCTACCAGAAGCCCCACGAGTGCCACCAGCGCTACGCGATGATCGATCGGCCATTGAGCGAACATGTTGTGATTGTACTTGGCGGACTTGGTTCGTGTGATGCGCAATTGGCGGCGCCAGTTTATCCTGAGCCGCGAAGGCCACCCTTGCTGGCGTCTTTGAAGTCCTCGCAAACGCGAAGGGTCAGCAGTGGTGAGTAGCACCACTCCTGTCGACCCGGAGCCTCGAAGGGTCCGTGCTCCGACCTGAAATCGCCGCTAGAACACAAAGCGCAGGCGGGCCGCCGACTCTCTCGGGGCCGCGCTGGTTACTTGGCAAAGTCGTTGCGCACCACCGTTCCGCTCTTCATCACAAACTTGACGGATTCCAGAATCCGAACGTCCGACGTCGGATCGCCGGCCACCGCGATGATGTCGGCGTAGTGCCCGGTCTCGACCGCCCCGATCTTGTCCGGCTGGCCGATCAGGTCCGCGGCCTTGATGGTCGCCGCCTGAATGGCATCGATCGGTTTCATGCCCCACTCCACCATTTTCCCAAACTGCCTGGCGTTGTCACCGTGGGGATACACGCCGGCGTCGGTGCCAAATGCCATCTTCGTGACTCCGGATTGCCAGGCGTGACGGAAATTTTCGCGCTGCAGCCGCCCGATCTTCTTCTCTTTCTCGATCGATTCGGGGAGCATGCCCGCTTTCGCGCCTTCTTGCAGAATGAAGTCGTCGTTGTAAATGTCGAAAACAAGGTAAGTCCCGTGCTCCTTTGCCAGCGCGATGCCTTCGTCGTCGATCAAGCTGCTGTGCTCGATGGAATCGATCCCCGCGCGGATCGCATCCTTGATCGATTGCGTGCCGTGCGCATGCGCCGCCACTTTCCGTCCCAGCTTGTGCGCCTCCTCGGCGATCGCGGTCAGCTCTTCGAGGGTATATTGCGGCGTGCCGGGCTGATCACCCTTGCTGAGGACGCCGCCTGAAGCACAGACCTTAATCAAGTCGGCGCCGTATTTGATGGTTTCGCGAACTTTTGCGCGCGCTGCCCAGGGCCCGTCGGCGACCCCGCTCTCCTTGAAGTGAAACTCAAACGGAAGAAGATTGTTATCGCAATGCCCGCCGGTGATACCCAGCGGCGGTCCGGACACGAACATGCGCGGCCCTTCGACGTCGCCGGCGTTAATCCCGTCGCGCAGCGCCACATCCGTGTAGTTCCCCGCGCCGACGTTGCGCACGGTGGTGAAGCCGGCGTGCACGGTAATCCGCGCGTTCTTCGCGCCGATGATCGCTTCACGAGGAACAGAAATGCCCAGACCCTGGTAACCGCTCGCCGAAGGATCGCCCGTGAGATGGGTGTGCACGTCGATCAAACCCGGCAGACACGTAGCCGATGGCAGATCGACGGTCGTCGCGCCCCCCGCAGAAAGCGGCGAACCCGCCGGACCCACGGCGGTGATGACGCCGCTGGCGTCGTACACAATCACCTGATCCTTGAGCAAGCGCCCGGTGCGCACATCAAGAAGTTGGCCGCAGCGCACAGCACCAGGCGCGGCACCAGCCATTGGCGAAAACGCGGCGAGCAAAGCAAGTGTGAGAACAAGTGCGAGCAAAATTTTGCGCATCAGAACATCCCCTAGCGAAATGGAGTGGATCGATAAGACAGGGGAGCATACATCTGACCGCGGTCGTTGGAAAGCGAAGGACGTATTGGCAGATTGAATCGCAATGGTGATAAGGGTCATCTTGAAGGAAGCCGTTCGACTACCTGGAGAAACCCCTCGAAGACTTCCCAGGAAGGGTTTCCCACAGTTTCTCGGGAATTAGCCGTCACTGCGCTGTCGTCTTTCGGACGAAGTCGAACGCCTGAAAGACCGAGTGCCGCACGTGTGCCTTTGCCTGGCACACATCACCACGCCCGCAGGCGAGCGCGCGCTCGGCAGCCAGCAAGCGGAACGCCGCGTTCCGAAATAGCAATCAGGTGACACGTCCGCGAATCGCGGAGGGTCAATCGCCTCTCGATGCGTCTACCGCAGGATTGATTTTACGCGTGCCGAAGCGGCTTGGCGCCAGCCAGCAGGGCTAGTTCGCGCCACTTCCAGTGGCAATCCACGTCCGTGAAACCGATTTGGCGGAGCCATGCCAATTGAACTTCCAGATCGAGCAGTTTGTTGGAGGGGTCTTCGGTTTCCGGTGTGAGGTCCATGGTGGCTAGAAATTGGCGGTGGAGCTCTGGGCTCGGCGACGCCACGTGTTCCAAGTTCAGGAAAACGCCACCGGGATTCAGCAGGGCGAAGATTTCGGAGTAGAGAATTCGTTTTCGTTCATGCGTCAGGTGATGAACGGCGAAGCTGGAGACCGCGGCGTCGAACCAGCCCAGGTTCGGGAGAGGGTCGGAGAGATCGTGGGCTACGATCTCGATGTTCTTATCCGTTGCAAAGTGAGTTCGCAATTCTTCCAACATCGCTGGCGAAAAATCTAGCGCCACGCAGGAGGCGGTTGGGCGGTTTGACTTTACCAGCGAGAGCAGGCGGCCTGCGCCGCTGCCAATATCCAGGAAACGATCCATGCGATCGGGTAAGAATTCGAGTAGGGTGGCTTCGCCTTCGCGGCGGTGGGGGATGGTGTCGGCGCGTTGCAGGTAGTCGCGGGAATGTTCGGCGTTGGACCAAAGATTTACGGACATGGTTCGGACCAATTTCGGTTGTGGTGCAGAGTTTTACCCCCCGGCAAGCAGGAGCGCAGAACGTTGTGCCCCTACCAGAGACCAGCCACGATCGCACCGAGGCGGAGCTGCAGGGTCTCACACGCCCCAGCCGTAGCGCTCGGCGTGTTCGAGAGTGCGCTGCATTTCTTCGCGGAGCATTTCGGTGAAGACCGAGCCGCCTACGGTACGGCCGCCAGGACCAGCGATGTCGGTGGTGCGGTAGCCGCCGCTCAGCACGCGGTGCAAGGATTGCTCGACCCATTCGGCTTCGAGATTGAGGCCGAAGGCGTCGCGGAGCATCATCGTCGCGCTGAGGATTGAGCCGATTGGATTCGCCGAATCGGTGCCCGCCAGCGAGGGCGCCGAGCCGTGGATAGGCTCGAACAGCGGTGCGCTCGAACCGAAGCTCGCCGAGGGAATCAGGCCGATCGAGCCAACCAGAGCGGCGGCGGCGTCACTGAGGATGTCGCCGAACATATTTGTGGTTAGCATCACGTCGAACTGTGCTGGGCGCAGGGTGAGTTGCATCGCGGCGTTATCTACGTACATGTGTTCGAGGCGGATGTCGGGATAGGCGGCGCTCATGCCGACGACTGTCCGCCGCCAGAGTTGCGAGCTGGCCAGGACGTTGGCTTTGTCCACCGAGCAGAGCCGGCGGGAGCGGCTTTCGGCCCGAGCATAAGCGAACCTGGCGACGCGCTCGATTTCCGGCGTGGAATAGGATTCGGTGTCGAAAGCGCGCTCGACCCCCTTTTCGTGGGTCGTGCCGCGCTCGCCGAAGTACATCCCTCCGGCCAGTTCGCGGACGATTTCGAGGTCGAGGTCGCCGAGCCGCTCGGGCTTGAGCGGCGATATCAAGCGCAGCGGCTCTAGGAGTTTCACCGGGCGGACGTTTACGAATAGGCCGAGGCCTTGACGCAGGGCTAGCAGGCCGCTTTCGGGCCGCTTGCCTACCGGGAGCGAATCCCACTTGGGACCGCCTACCGCGCCCAGGAAGACCGCGTCGGCCTTGCGGCAGGCGTCCAGCGTGGCGTTGGGAAGAGGCGTTCCTGCGGCATCGATTCCTGCGCCCCCGATGGGGTGCTCTTCAAATTCAAATTGATGATGAAATTCGTGGCCCGCTTCGCGGAGGACCGTGGCTGCGGCGCGGGTGACTTCCGGGCCGATGCCGTCGCCTGGCAATAGGATGATTGTTTTTTTCATGGAACTGCCTTCATCGAAAAACGCGTTCTAGAAAATCGTAGCACGCCGCCATATTATTGGCGGCGGAAACACGCGGACGGTGCCGCGAAGGGGCGAAGCTACGCCGCGGAGGTGGCTTGTTTCGCTACGGTGCTGGAGCCGCGGCGCATGACTTCGTGCGCGATGGCGACCAGGTCGCGCTGGCGCACCTGCTTGGATTGATCGGCTAGGGCGGTTACGCGGCGGTAGCATTCCGCTAGCTCGGAGCTGCTGGGCTCGTAGCCCAGGTCCCGGAGGCTCATTTTCAGGGCGTTGCGGCCCGAATGTTTGCCAAGGACCAGCGAGCGCGCGGGCACGCCTACGGCTTGCGGCGAAATGATTTCGTAAGTCAGCGGATTCTTGATGATGCCGTCCTGGTGGATGCCGGCTTCGTGGGCGAAAGCGTTGGCGCCTACGACTGCTTTGTTGGGCGCGACTTGCGCACCCGTGATTTCGGTGAGCATGCGGCTGGTGGGGAACAGGTACTCGAGATTGATATTCGTGCTTACGCCGAAGCTCTCCTTGCGTACGGCCAGCGCTACGACTACTTCTTCCAGGGAAGCGTTGCCGGCCCGCTCGCCGATTCCGTTGATGGTGCATTCGATCTGGCGGACGCCGGCGCGCACCGCGGCCAGGGAGTTAGCGACTGCCATACCGAGATCGTCGTGACAGTGAGCGCTGAGCGTGATTCCTTGCGGATCGCCGAGGTATTCGCGGACGCGGGTGAACATCGCGCCGTATTCTTCCGGCACGGCGTAGCCAACCGTGTCGGGGAGATTCAGCGTGGTAGCTCCCGCGTCGACCGCTACGCGGCAGACCTGGCACAGGAAGTCGATGTCGGTGCGGCCGGCGTCTTCGGCGGAGAATTCCACTTCGCCGACGTGCTGGCGGCCAAAGCGAATCATCGAGCCGATCGCTTCCAAACACTGCTCGCGCGTCATGTTGAGCTTGACCTGGAGGTGCAGGTCGGAGGTGGCGAGGAAAATGTGCAGGCGGGAGGCCGCGGCGGGCTCCAGGGCTTCAATCGCGGCGCTTACGTCGTCCTTCTTTGCGCGGGCGAGTGCGGCGATGGGAACGGTGCGTACCTCGCGGGCGACCATGCGGACGGCTTCGAGGTCGCCACGAGACGCGATGGGGAAGCCGGCTTCGATGACATCGACGCCCAAAACCGCAAGCTGGCGGGCGAGGCGGATCTTTTCCGCGGTGTTCATGGAAAAGCCGGGCGATTGCTCGCCGTCGCGAAGCGTGGTGTCAAAGATGCGTACTACGTCGCCCATGGTGGACTCCTACCCTAGTAACGCAAAGGTGGGGCTTCTAGTCAAATTTATCTTTATTCTGCTTTTGATAATTCTGCCTTATACTGCGAACGAGGATTTGTGCCGTGGATTTGGGCGAACTCCAGGTATTCCTGATGGTTGCAAAGGAAGGCAGCTTCTCGCGGGCGGCGGAGCGCCTTTACCGTACCCAACCGGCGATCAGCCTGGGCATCCGCAAGCTGGAGGATTCGCTGGGGCAGCCGCTTTTTGTCCGCGGGTCGCGGCCGGTGCGGCTGACCGATGCCGGGGCATTGCTGAAAGAATATGCCGAGCGGCTGCTGAACCTGCGCGACGAGGTCACCAAGGGCCTTACCGAGCTGGAAGGATTGAAGCGGGGAGAGTTGTCCTTGGGTGTGAACGAAAGCTCGATTCATGCCCTGCTGCCGGCGCTGGCGAAATTTCGCGAAGCGCATCCCGGCGTTCAGGTTCGCGTACACCGGATGTTTTCGCGGGACATTCCGCACGAGGTGCTGAATTACCGGCTGGATGTGGGTGCGATCTCGTACGTGCCGCGGGAAGCGCAGCTCCAGGCCACCGAAATCGTGAAGGACGAGCTGGTGCTGGTGGTGCCGTTGAAACATCCCCTGGCGAAACGCCGGGAAGTGGACATCGCCGATTTGGGCAGCGAAACTTTTGTCGGGCACATCGTGGAGTCGCCTTTCCGGCGGAGGGTTATCGAGCTGTTTGCGCGCCATCGCGCGGCACTCAACATGCCGATCGAAATGCCGACCATCGAGAGCATCAAGCGCTTCGTGCAGATGGGCATGGGCGTGGCCATCGTGCCGCGCATGTGCGTGCAGTGGGAGATCGAGCACGGTTGGATGAAGGAAGTGAAGGTGCGGCAGATGAGCATGCCGCGGCACGTTTACCTGGTTTCGCGGCGTGGGGCGCGATTGCCGCATGCGGCGGCGGAGCTTATGCGAATTCTCCGGGAGGGATAATTTAGCGGCAAGAACACTCCTGGCTGTGCTCCGCCGTCAGCGCACGGATTCAAGCCGTGCCGTCGAGGCTTTTTTCTCGCCCTTTGGCCGGGCACACGCATCCATTATCTTTACGCACTACAGTTGGATTAGACTCGTGGCGCGCCGCGGAAGAACTCCAGTGCTGGACTTTTCGTTGAGGTCCTTCGATGCGGCGTTTGTTCGCAAAGGTTGAGGCGGCGAAAATCATCATGATGAGCGGATTGGCGATTCTGGCGATCGGATTTGTTCTGGGCATGCGCCATGCCACGGACCCGGATCACGTAATCGCGGTGTCCACGATTGTCAGCCGCGAGCGGTCCGTCGTGAAGGCAGGATGGATCGGGATTCTTTGGGGCGTGGGACACACCGTGACGATCCTGGTGGTCGGCGCGGGGATTATTCTCTTTGACCTCGCCATACCTACGCGCGTCGGACTCACGATGGAATTCTCCGTCGGGTTAATGCTGATCCTGCTGGGGGTGTTGAATCTGACCGGCGCGATGGCCTGGATCAGCGAAAAGTTCTCGCCTGCTCATCCCCAAGTCACCGGCAGCCATGCGCACGTTCACGAGCACGACTGGCAGGTTCATCTTCATTGGCATTCGCACAGTCCCCGAAAAGAACACCACGGCGAAAGCTTGACGCCTCCGAAATGGATGGACGGCGCGTCGAATGGCCTTGGAGTGTTTCACACGCTGCGGCCATTGTTCGTTGGTCTGGTTCACGGCCTCGCGGGATCGGCGGCGGTCGCACTGCTTGTGCTGAGCACCATTCGCGAGCCCAAGTGGGCGGTGTTGTACTTGCTGATTTTCGGAGTGGGGACAATTGCCGGGATGATGCTGATCACCGCGGCGATTTCTGTTCCCTTTTCGTTTGCGGGCTACAAATTTGCGTGGCTCAACAAGGGATTGATTTTTGGCTCTGGTTTGTTGAGCCTGGGTTTTGGCCTGTTTGTTTGCTACCAGATCGGAATCGTCGACGGCTTGTTCACGAATCACCCGAACTGGATTCCCAGCTGACACCCCACCGGACAAGACGGAGGACCAAAGGGACAAGCGAAGCGCTAGGCGCGCTGAGACACGGCTTCTTCCACCGAGGGGTAGATCGGCAGGAGTTTCAGCAAACCGGAAACCTGCATGACGGCGTTGCCCTGCTGCGTTAGCGCGGCCAGCGCGAGCGTCTTCGCGTTGTTCCTGCGGCTGACAAACAGCGAGACCAGCGCGCCAACACCCGCGGAATCCAGAAACGACAAGCCGCTCATATCGAGCACGAGTCGCGTAGCCGGCTCCGCCCGCATCGTAGCGATGAAATCGTGAACCGTCTCAAGGCTGAGCTTGCCATTCAAGCGTACAACCATAAGATCCCCGTTTGCGCCGGGTTGGCGGTCGATACTGAGTTGAGCTGTCGGCATAAGTGGTGGAGGGTAGCGCAAAAGGCTGGAAGAGGACATTAAAATCCTGTTACAGGGAATTCGCGTCCCCTTTTCATTCGCAGTACATCCTGCGGATTTTCGCCTAAGACCGTGAACGGACGACGCGGCCCGGCTTCGGGTCGATTCGATTGGTCGCGTGCTATTTCGCCACCGAGATTCGGTAAACCACCCGCGCCCCATCATCGGAAACCAGCAACGAGCCGTCCGGCGCAACCGTGACTCCGACCGGCCGGCCGTTCACGTTGCCTTTGGTCGGGTCCGGCACGAGCCCAGTCAGGAACGGCTGAGGATCGCCCGAAGGCTGGCCATCCTTGAAGGGCACAAAAACAACTTGGTAGCCCGCGCGCGTCGAGCGATTCCACGATCCATGTTCTGCGATAAATGCTCCGCCCTGATAGCTGGCCGGGAATTGCTTTCCCGTGTAGAACGCGAACTGCAGCGGCGCCCGGTGAGACCCCAGGAGCACGTCGGGAATGATGGCCTTTGCCACCAGCTCGGGCTTTTGCGGATTCACACGCGGATCGACATTGTCGCCGATGTAGCTGTACGGCCAACCGTAGAAGCCGCCGTCTTTCACGGAAGTAAAATAGTCCGGCGGCAGGTCGTCACCGAGGCCGTCGCGCTCGTTGACGCTGGTCCAAAGTTGTCCGGTCGTGGGTTCCAGCGCCAGTCCCACCGGATTACGCAAACCGGTGGCATAGAGCCGCGCGTTCTTTCCGTCCGGGTCGCAAATGGTGATGGCGGCGCGGCGCGAATCTTTTTCGACGTCCACATTCGATTTGGAGCCGACGCTGACGAAAAGGTGTTTGCCGTCCGCGCTGAACACCAACGCGCGCGTGGAGTGGCCACCGCGAGGCAGGTCCATCAATTTCTCGGCTTCGCCGAGCCGCTTCGACGTTTTCGGATCAAATTTGTAACGCAGCACGGCGTTCGTGTCGCCAACGTAGATGTAGTCGTCGTGGACGACGATGCCGAACGGCTCGTCGAGCCCGCTGAGAAAGGTTACTCGCTGCTGCGTTCCGCCGGTTTGTTGCGGATCGCGCAAAATGTAAATCGCTCCGCCGTGAGTATCGGCGAGAAAAATGTCGCCGTTGGGCGCGACCGCCAGCCACCGGGGCTCTTTGAAATCCGACGCAAAAAGATTGATTTGGAAGCCGGCCGGAACCGCCGGCAAAAAGCCTTTCGGCGGCATCGTTTCTTCGGGAGGATTTCCGGCCGACTTCGTGGCAAAAGGTGCGGGCAGTTGGGGCTTGTTGCCGTGGGTCACTTGGGCGGACAGCATGGCAGGAACGAGCAGCAGGATTCCGAACACGGCGATACGCGGAACAAACGCGGGCATGAACACTCTCCTAAAGAAAACGTGCGGCCAGAAGCGCTTCCTAGGATGCCTCAATACGCGATTCGGTTCTACTCCTGCTCACCGTGGCAAGCGTTCCGGTCGGCCCGCGTTTTTTTGTTTCCCCGAAGATAGTATCGGAATGATTACACACAACAGGATTTGACGAGTCCTTGACACACCTGACCGCCATTCGCGGCAAAATGATCATCTATCGGGCCAAAGATCCAAGATCTAGGAACTAAAAGTGAGGAAAGATGAAGACTGCTTCACGTTTTGTGTGCCTGCTTATTCTCGCGGTCAGTGCTGCTGTCGCTTCCGCCGCTCCAGCAACCAAACCATTCACCATCGATATCAAGAACGCCCAAGGGCAGACCGTGGGCACCGCCACGCTCTCCGAAGCGCCCCACGGCGTCAGGATCAAGATTGATATCAAGAACCTTCCACCGGGCGAGCATTCCCTGCACATCCACCAGTTTGCGAAGTGCGACCCGCCTGATTTCAAATCCGCCGGTTCTCATTTCAATCCTGGCGGCGGAGAGCACGGTGATCACACCGGAATTCCCGCGGGAGACATCCCGGATTTTTCCCTGATCGTGGCCGCCGACGGAACCGCCCATGCCAGCGTGGTCGCCCCTAACGTCACGCTGGGAACCGACGACCATTCCGTCTTCAGCAATGGCGGAACCGCGATGGTCATCCATGCGGTCGCTTCGGGTGCGTCCAGCGCGGCACCGCCACGCATCGCCTGTGCGGTGATCACCAAGCCGGAATAGGTCAAATCGAGACGCGGTGCGCGCGCACCGCCAAAATCTTAAAATGGGCCGCGACGCAACTCGCGGCCCACACTTTTTTCCAGCCCTGAATTCTTTTCTGGTAACCCGGTTATTCGGGCGCGCATCCAACGAAGCGTTCTTGACGTACTCTTACCTCGGACGCTCATTGGAGACCATGAATGCGCAGCCCATTTATCGGCAGAGGTATCGCGATCGCGCTGATTGTCGCTTTCGTTGCATGGACCGCGGTGCGCTCGATCGGAGCGCGGCCCATCGAACCGAGATTCCCCTTTCCCAAGCCTGCGGCGGATGAACCGCTGGCGAGCGCCAAGGGCGAAGAAAAGGTCGTTCTCGCCGGAGGATGCTTCTGGGGAGTGCAGGCGGTGTTCGAGCACACCAAGGGCGTGACCTCGGCGGTTGCGGGCTACGCTGGCGGCCACGTCGAATCACCCGGCTACGAGATGGTGAGCTCCGGACTCACGGGTCACGCCGAGTCGGTTAGCGTCACCTTCGATCCGTCGCAAATCTCGTTCGGACAGATCCTGATGGTGTATTTCTCGGTGGCGCACGACCCCACGCAGTTGAACCGTCAGGGACCCGACAGCGGATCGCAGTATCGCTCCGCGATTTTCTACACCAGCGAGGAACAGAAGCGCATCGCCACGACTTACGTCGAACAGCTGAACGCCGCGAAATCCTATCCGACCAGAATCGTTACGCAAATCGCGCCGTTCACCGCCTTTTACCGCGCCGAGGAATAT
>Ga0182018_10000252_pt1 | contig 70604 bp, 65 predicted proteins | sample 812P2MmetaG_FD_120490 | JGI IMG/M metagenome (GOLD analysis project Ga0182018, IMG submission 120490) | Permafrost microbial communities from Stordalen Mire, Sweden - 812P2M metaG | ecosystem: Environmental > Terrestrial > Soil > Wetlands > Permafrost | place: Sweden: Stordalen | collected... | reverse complement strand
GTCCTGGATCTCGAGGTCCCGGGCTTTCACTACAACCGGATCAACAATCCAACGAACGATGTCCTGGAGAAACGCATCGCCGCGCTCGAGGGTGGTACGGCGGCACTGGTTCTGGCGTCGGGCATGGCGGCGGTCAGTTACTCCATCCTCACCGTCGCCACCGCCGGTTCCAACTTCGTGGTGGCGCCCCAACTCTACGGAGCCACCTTCACTTACTTTGCCCACGTGTTGCCGACCCTGGGCATCGAGGCCCGCTTCGCAGTCGACGACCGGGCCGATTCGATGCGGGAACTGATCGATGATCGCACCTGCGCCGTGTTCTGCGAGACCATCGGCAATCCCGCTGGAAATGTGGTGGACCTCGAAGCAGTTGCTGATGTCGCGCACCGGGCGGGGGTGCCGCTGATCGCCGACAACACGGTGGCCACTCCCCTGATGTTGAAGCCGATCGAGCATGGCGCGGATGTCGTGGTCCATTCATTGACCAAGTTCATCGGAGGGCATGGCACGACCCTGGGCGGGGCAATCGTCGACAGCGGCCGATTCCCGTGGACCGAGCACACCGATCGATTCCCGATGTTCAACGAGCCAGAGCCGGCATTTCACAATGTCACGTTCGCCCGGGACTTCCCTGATCGCCCTTTTGTCGTGCGCGCCCGCTCCATTCAGCTGCGCAATACGGGGGCGACTCTCTCGCCCTTCAACGCTTTCCAGCTTCTCCAGGGGCTCGAGACCATGGCGGTCCGCCTGGAACGCCATGAGGCCAATGCCCGGGTGATCGCCGACTACCTGGCGGCGGACCCACGTGTCGATTGGGTGAGCTTCGCCGGATTCCCTGACCACCCCCATCACGAACTGGTCCAGCGCTATCTGAAGGGCCGAGTGCCGTCGATCATCACCTTTGGCGCCGCGGGAGGCTATGAGGCCGGGTTGGCCTTCTTCGATTCGTTGCAGCTGTTCAAGCGGCTTCTCAATCTCGGGGACGCCAAGTCATTGGCCATCCACCCGGCCTCGACCACGCACCGCCAGCTCAGCCAGACCGAACTCGTTGCCGCGGGGATCCGGCCCGAGACCATCCGGTTGTCCATCGGTCTCGAGCATGTGGACGACCTCATCGAGGACATCGACCAGGCCCTGGACAAGGCAACGGGCTGAGTAAGCGCGTTTCCATGGCCCGCGGTGCCGCGGACTAACCGATGACCGCCTCCACGCATTGCTGCGCGTCGAGCACCGCCCGAAGCCTGCTGCGCGGCGACGGCAGATAGTGGGTGAAGTAGCGAACGCCCTCCGTGAGCACTCCGAGGAGCGAGAGATTCGGCTGAAGGCGACCCTCGGCGTCGTAAGGATGGAAGTCCTCACTGATGGCGACACTCCCCACGGTGGTGGACCCGTAGCTCAACTGGGTCAGGCGTCCCTTGGCGTACAGGCGGCCGAGTAGGGGAGAGCTGGAGCGGGCCAACGACGGGAGGTCCAGGTGTCCGCGCACCACCCCGTTGACGGTGGCCTCGGTCCCTTTGGTCAACATCGTCGAACGGATGAGGACTCCTCCGTTGGGCGCCGCGGTCACCTCGGGATGCGGGCCGAAGGGCACGCGCACCATGTCGGCATCGAGCAGAGCCAGGAGTTGCTGGGATCTCAGTGGCGGGGGACCGGCTTCGAGCCGGTTGATGCGGCCCCGGACGTTCGATTGGAAGTCGACGTAGGACTCGAGCGTGAGCCCACCGAATTCGATCACGGAGCGAAGTTGGTCCCGGAGAATTCGGGTCACTTCCAGCGCGGCCTTTACCGGGCTGCCACCCACCATGAGCGCTTCGTTGAGGTCGGTTTCCAACATGTCGTAGACGTGGGACTGGTACTCATCACACGACTCGTAGCTCGCCCCGGTATCGGCGAAGACATAGCTCGCAGGGTCGAAGCGGCCGTACGTCGGCTCCAGACGGTCGACGGCCCTTTCGAAGTGGCGCTCGGCCCACCCGGCTTGCAGCTGACGCCGGACGCCGGCGACGGCTTCGACACCTCCCTTCAGGTGTGCGGCGTGGAGGTAGTAGCGGCAATGCATCTCGGCGAACAGCAACGGGAGGAGATCGTTTCGAAAGTCGACGCGTCGACGCAGCGACGACCCGGCCGGGTTGGTCAGCTGCGCGAACGCTTCCGGCGTGCAGACGACAGGTTGGTAGTCCCCGTAAGGGTCCATGCCGTGGGCCGATTTGGCGCAGTACGGGACGCCTGATCGGGAGTAGAGGTAGATATCGGGCTCGCGGCCGCTCGGTATGTATCGCTTGCGATCGCCCACGTCCTCATAAGTTCCGCCGCGCCCGATGGTCAGGGCGGTCAACAGGTCGAAGCCCACCAGACCCATTCCGGCGATCGCGATCGGCGCCCCTGGTGGCAGCGGGATGTCGAAGTACTCGACCGGATAGGGGCGCAGATAGCGCACATCGCTCGAATCTCCCACCGGTTCGTCGTTCCAGGTGTGGCCGGAGGTCAGCACCACATGGTTCACGCTGATCGTCTCGCCGTTGTCGAGCAGCACTTTCTCCCTCCCGCCGATCTCGGGAGTGATGTCGGCGGCGGCGGCGTAGTGGCGCACCACCTCGAGGTTCGGGGGAGCGTCGGCGAGGAGGGTGTCGTAGAACCAGGCCAGATACTCACCCATCAACCGGCGCGGCAGGTAGTCCGTCGGGAGAATCTGCCGGCCTTCCGTGCTGATCCGGCATTCGTAACCCACCCAGCGGTAGCCGTTGACAACGGCCCACTCGTAGAGACCCACCGCATAGGGAGGGTGCTCGTTGCGGTCGGGCGAGGCATAGAGCGAGAGCTGCCCGCAGGGATTGTTGAGGACCAGGTAGTCGGGTTGCTCCATCGCGTAGACGCCCCCGCCGAGTTGCCCTGGCTCTACCAGGTGCAGGCGAATAGAGGCCGAGGTCTGGCGCGCCCGGTTCGCCGTCCGCTCCAGAACGCACAGGCCCCAGGACCCGAGCCCGACGATGGCGAGTTCAATCATCGGTTGGCGCGCGCAAGGACCACGACGGAACCCCCACCCGGGATCGCCGTGCGAGCCGTCACCCTTTGACACCGCAACTTCATGCTTACGGCGGTTCCCTTCCTCCTCACGCAGCACAACCAGGCTACGCCGTCGGAGTGGGGCGTTTCGACGATGCTCGTCCCAGGTGCCTACTGGGTAAGATCACAAGGCGATCGTTTCGGTGCCCGTGGTCCCACGCGGGCGATGTCAGCGAAGGGGAGATGGGCACAGAGTGGACGACAGTGGCGTGCTGCAACTGGGTGTTCTGAGGGTGCACCGGCTCGGATTCGGGACTATGCAGCTGACCGGCCCGGGCGTCTGGGGACCGCCCCGCGACCACGACGGCGCCGTTGCCGTGCTCCGCCGCGCCGTCGAGCTCGGGGTCGACCTCCTCGACACCGCCGATTCCTACGGGCCTTTCGTGGCCGAAGAGCTGATCCGGGAAGCTCTCCACCCCTATCCCGAGGGGCTGAAGATCGCGACAAAGGCCGGGTTCACCCGCTCTGGACCGGACCAGTGGGAGCCCTGCGGTCGCCCCGAGTACCTTCGCGAGCAGTGCGAGGGCAGCCTGCGCCGGCTCGGCGCGGAACGGATCGACCTGTTTCAGCTGCACCGAGTCGACCCCAAAGTCCCTGCCGACGAGCAGTACGGGTTGTGCAAAGAGCTGAGAGACGAGGGGAAAGTGGCCGAGGTCGGCCTTTCCGAAGTCAGCGTGGCGCAAGTGGAGGCCGCCCAGCGGATCGTCCCGGTCGTGAGCGTGCAGAACCAGTACAACGTCGCACAACGCAGTGCCGATGACGTCGTGGACTACTGCGCAGAGCGACAGATCGGGTTCATTCCGTGGTTCCCTCTCGGGAGCGGAAAGTTGTCGCGCCCCGGAGGCCCCGTCGATCAGGTCGCGGCGGAGCTCGGGGCCACGGTCTCCCAGGTTTGCCTGGCGTGGCTCCTCCGGCGCGCACCGGTGATGGTGCCGATTCCGGGCACGTCATCTCTCGAGCACCTCGAGGAGAATTGCGCCGCCGCCGGGCTCGCGTTGACCGAAGGTCAGTATCAACTGCTGTCTGACGCGCGCAAGCCCTTGCGCCGGTGGGCGCTGGGAGGCTGATCGGGATGCGCCAGCCATGACGGCCGATCTGGTCATCCGCAACGGCAGCCTTGTCGACGGCTCGGGCGGTCCGGCGCGCCGCGCCGACATCGCCATCGAAGGTGGTCGGATCACCGCAGTCGGCGACGAGATCGCCCGGGGCCGCCGCGAGCTCAATGCCGACGGCCTGCTGGTGACGCCGGGCTTCATCGATCCCCATACGCACTACGACGGCCAGGCGACGTGGGATCCTCTGTTAGCGCCCTCTGCGCACCACGGTGTCACCACAGTAGCCATGGGCAATTGCGGCGTGGGATTCGCCCCGGTTGCCCCCGATCGTCACGATTGGCTGATCTCCATGATGGAGGGTGTCGAGGACATCCCCGGCACCGCACTGCACGAGGGCCTCCGCTGGGACTGGGAGTCCTTTCCCCAGTACCTCGACGCCCTCGAGCGCCAGCCGAGAACCATCGACGTCGGGACCCACGTCCCCCACGCGGCGCTGCGCGCCTTCGTCATGGGAATGCGGGGAGCCGACCCCTCGGAGCACCCTGATGAGGGGGAGCTGGCCCGGATGGCCCTCCTGCTCGAGCAGGGGCTCGCTGCCGGGGCAATCGGCGTCTCGACGTCGCGCACCGAGCGGCACCGCACGAGCGCCGGGGAGAACCTGGGCACCCTACGCGCCCGGGAGCCCGAGCTGATGACGCTGGCCTCGGTGTTGCGGAAGAGCGGGAAGGGCGTGTTCCAATTCCTCTCTGACAGTTATCGCACAACGGACGATGCGTTCGCCAACGCCGAGTTCGCCCTGGTGACCGAGTTCGCCCGGCTGAGCCGCCGCCCGGTCAGCTACACGGTGCAGCAGGACATCGAAGCCCCGGAGCGCTGGCGCGACCTCATGTCCCTGGCCGAGAGGCTCCAGTCGGAAGGCCTTGATGTCAAGGCCCAGGTGGCCCCGCGGCCCATCGGCGTACTGCTCGGCCTCGAAGCGTCGGCCAGCGTGTTCACACCGACGAGGGCGTACGCCAAAGTCGCCGGCCTGCCGCTCGAAGAGCGCGTGGCCGCCCTGCGTGATCCCGAGCGCCGCCGGCGGATCATCGAGGGCCACGCCGTGCTGACCTCCGGAGACGACGCGTTCTCCGGCTTCGCTTTCTTCGGACGGTTCGACGACATGTACATCCTCAGCGATCCGGCCAACTACAACCTCGACAGCAGCCAGTCCCTGGGTGCCACGGCCCGCCGCCTCGGGGTCGACCCCCGCCAATATGCCTACGACGTACAGCTGCAGAGAGACGGGCGCCAGCTCATCTACACGCCGCTGTTCAATTTCGTTCACGGCAATCTCGATGCAATCCATGAGATGATCACCTCGCCGGTCGCGATGTTCGGCCTCTCCGACGCCGGCGCGCATTGCGGGCAGATCTGTGACGGGAGCATGACCACGAGCTTCATGACCTTGTGGGCGCGGGACCGCAACGGCGAGGACGGTGACGGTCTGCCGATCGAATCGGTGATACACCAGATGACGCGCCGCCCGGCGTCCCACTTTGGCTGGCTCGACCGGGGCTTGGTCGCGCCGGGCCTGCTCGCCGATCTGAACGTCATCGATCTCGGACAACTCGAGTGTGCCGCTCCCGAGATCGCCACGGACCTTCCCGCTGGAGGGCGACGCCTCCTGCAGTCCGCCAAAGGGTACCGGTGGACCATCAAGCGTGGGTCGGTGACGTTCGAGGACGGGGTACAGACCGGCCAGCTTCCGGGCACCCTCGTCCGCGGCGCCCAAGGCGATCCTCGGTGAAATCTCGACGTTGACGGTGCCCGATGTGCTGTGGGGAATACTGGACCAGGCCGACTCCGGTCCCGCACTCCCTGCCGTCAAGGATCTCGATCGCGCCCTGAGCTACGCCGAGTTGCGTGACGAGGTGGCCCGCGTGGCCACGGGGTTGGCGGCCCGAGGTGTAGGGGAGGGCGATCGCGTTGCCCTTCTCCTCCCCAATTCCGTTGACTTCGTGGTGGCAGCTCTGGCTGCACTGTGGATCGGCGCCATCTTCGTGCCGCTGGCGGTCACCGATCCCGAGGGCCGGTTGGCGACGATCGTGGCGGACTGCGCGCCGGCCTTGGTGCTCACCGCCGACGGGTCCGACAGCTCGGCGCGCGCCGATGCCACCCGCGAGAACTCCTCCCCGCCGCTGGCGCTCGGCACCATGCCGCTGGTGCCCATGTCGAGCGCCCGGGCACCGGGATCCGAGCTGGTGCCACCGCTGCACGCGTCCCCGCGCGTGGCGTACGCCATCTACACGTCGGGAACCACCGGCACGCCCAAAGGGGTGCTCATCGGGGGCCCCGCCTTCGCCGCGGCGGTGGAGGCGACATCGGAGGCGCTCGGCCTCAATCGGGCCACCCGCACGCTCTGCGTCTCACCGTTCCATTTCGACGGATCGTTCGCCACTCTCTTCCCGACGCTGTTCTCGGGTGGTTCTGTCGTGATCAGGCCCCGTGAGGCGCTCCTTTTTCCCCGGACCTTCTTCAACGCCGTGGCCAAGGAGAGGATCACCTACACCGGTTTCTCGCCCAGCTATCTCCGCCTCCTTCTGGCCAGCCCGCAAATGGCGAAGCTTTCCGAATCCGAGCTCGACGTCGTCGCGCTCGGAGGAGAGGCCAGTTCCATTGCCGACATCCGGGCTCTCTGGTCTACTGCGCCAAGAATCCGGGTCTTCAATCGCTACGGACCGACCGAGACGACCATCGCCGTCACACACATCGAGCTCACGCCCGAGATCACGGCAAGCGGCACTATCCCCATGGGGGGAGCTCACCGCGGTGTGACGTTCTACCTGGTGGACGATCGCGGGAAGGTCATTGAGGGGGCAGATCGTGTCGGCGAGCTGTACATCGGCGGTTCCCAGCTCATGGACGGGTACTGGGGCGCGCCCGCCCTCACCGGCGAAGTGCTCCGCACCGATGTCGTGCCGGGGGAGGCTGTCTACAAGACCGGAGACCTGGTCTACCGCGACGGCGATGGCCGCTACGTGTACGTTGACCGCACCGACCGGGTCATAAAGCGGAGCGGCGTGCGCATCTCCCTGGTCGAGCTGAGCGAAGCAATGCGGAGTGTGCCCGGCGTGACTGCAGCGGCGTGTGTCGCGTTCGATGACGGCGGCGAGCTCGGCATCGTCGCCTTCGTGGTCACCGACCAGCCGGTGGCGGCACTGGATCTGCAGCGGGCCGCCCGGGAACGGCTCCCCGAGACCATGCTGCCCAACCGCATCGAAAGCGTCGAGGTGTTGCCGCTGACCAAGTCGGGCAAGCTCGACGAGCGGCTGCTGTTGTCCACCGCTGGTCTGAAACCGCTGCAGCCGGCCGCAACCGCCGGAAGCCGCGTGGGACCGGCATGAAGCGGGCGCCCCCTGCCCTCAGGGGCTTCCGACCTCGACGGGTTCGAAGTAGCTGCGGTCGTACACATAGTTGAACCCCGACCCCAACATGGAGCGCAGCGAGGGGCTGAATTCGCCTTGGGCTTCACTCATCGTCTCGACATGGAGCAATTCGCACCCAAGGGAGCGGGCATGGTGCATGCGCGCGATGATGATCGCCCGCTGGTAGCGGTGTCCCTGGTGGGCCGGATGCACGGCGTCATAGCCGATCCAGCCCATCTTCCCGGTGACGTAGAGGCTTCCCACTGCCACGATCCCGCCCTCGACCTCAACGCCGAAGTGACGGAGTCCGGGGATGGCAAAGGAACCCGACAACCAGGACCGATAGGCGCGGGGTAGACCCCAGGCACGCCGATTGACCTCCACGAAGGCGTCGCGATCCTCAGCGGCGAGCATGCGGACGCGTACGCCGTCGACGAGTTCGGGAAGTGCGCGCAGCGCGCAGACCGATTTGGCGCTCGTCCCGGTTGCGACGGCCAGGCCCTTCCTCTCGAGCAGGGGGGTGAGCGACGGACTCAGCAGTGGCTGCGGGATCTCTATCCGGTAGTGCGTCACGCCGTGTCCCGTATAGAACGCCCTGATCTCGTCGATGACATCCCCGTCGAGTGCGAGTGGGCTGGCGACGCCGAGCACGCGATTGAACGTCGGGAAGAAGAACGACTCGGACACCGAGCAGCACAGCGAACCCAAAGTCTTTACTGCCGCGCCGAGTGGATTGCCGGGCATGCCGGCGCAGGATGTGAAAGCCGCAAACGAGAATGCGGCTTCGTGGGGTTCGCAGGCCGGAATGACGGCCAGGGCTTCGGACTCTGCTTCTCGACCGGGTGGGTGCAGCAGGTCAGGGCTCAGGGTGCCCGCCTCCCGGCGCCGACCTGCTCTCCAGTTGCCGCACTGGCCGGGGTGGAGAAACGGATCCGGCTCGCGCGCTTGGCCTTGACGTACCCGTGTGCGACGAACCACCGGGCGGAATCGGTGAGCGCCTCCACGGCGGGGCGGGGGGAGTGCCCCAGCTCGTCGCGCGCCCTGCGGTCGTCGAACATCATGTTGGTGGTGGACATGCGCGCCGCCTCGAGTGCCACGCTCGGCTCACGCCGCAGCAGTCTTCCCTCCACCATTTGCGAGAGCGCGCCCACGCTGAGGGCCGCCGCCCTCGGAACCTGGATCTTCGGGGCAGGCAGGTTGGTGCACCGGGCCAGATCCGCCAGGAACGTGCCCATCCCGAGGTTCTCCCCTCCGATGATGTAGCTCCGTCCGACGGCGCCGCGCTCCAGCGCCAGCAGGTGACCTGTCGCCAAGTCGTCCACGTGCACCACATTCAAGGTGGTGTCGACGAATGCCGGTATCCGCCCGTTGAGGAAGTCGAGCACGAGCTTTCCGGTTGGCGTCGGTCTGGTATCCCTCGGACCGAGCGGGAAGGTGGGCAAGACGAGTGAGACCGGCACTCCCTGTGCCGCCGCCCTCAGTACTTCGTGCTCGGCGACGTACTTGGTCCTCTTGTACAGGCCGAACAAGTGGGCGACGTCGGCGTAACACGTCTCGTCCGCAGGCTTGCCCTCCGCGGCGCCGTCGAGGCCGAGCACGCCCACCGTGCTGGTGTAGACCACGCGCTCGCAGGCTCCCCGGCGGGAAGCCTCGAGGACGTTGAGCACCCCTCCCACGTTGACGTCGTAGAAGTCCTTCGGGCGGCGGGCCCAGAACCGGTAGATCGCCGCCAGGTGGAAGATGAAGCGGGCATCCCGGCACGCCGCCATCACCCCGTCGGCATCCCTTACGTCGAGGGAGATGCGCTCAACATCGAGATCTTCCAGGTTCCGCTCGTCCCCGTCGGGCTCCACCAGGGCGACGACGTGGGCACCTCGGGCGAGGAGGGCGCGGACTACGGCTGACCCGATGAACCCGGCGGCGCCGGTGACGGCCACGCGGTCACCGTGCGCAATGGAGGGAGCGGGAGAGGCGGGATCGGACCCTATTGGTGCGGGGCTCATGTGGGGGCGTGGTGCGCAGGCGCACCAGCCGCCGTCTGCCCGTGCGACCCGAACGTGGGCGCTGTCCCGTTCGGGCTCCCGTTCCCGTTACTCCCGTTCCCGTTGTGCGGGGGCCCTTCGTACGGGGTGTCGGGGCGCCCCTTCCCGGACCGCCGGAGGGCACCTTTGGCCATGGTGCGGCCGAACTCCAGCAGCAGTCCCGAGCCATCGTGCGCGTCCTTGAGCACATCGTCGAGCGCGTTGACGAAGTAGTCAATCTCTGGCTGGCCGCAGATGAGCGGAGGCAGGAGCTTGACAATGTTCACGTTGTCCGCGGCGACCTGGGTCAGGATCCGGTGCCGGTGGTAGAGGGGTACCACCATCATCTGGGAAAATATGGCGGGGCGAAGGCGTTCGAGCGCGTTGAAGCGGCGGCGCAGGCCCTTTGATGTCGGGGGACCGAACTGCAGCCCGATCATGAGCCCCTTCCCTCGCACCTCGTGGAACATCTCGTAGCGTTCGACCAGGGGCTCCAATGCCACCTCGAAGGCCGCGCCGTTCACGCGCGCCCGCTCGACGATGCCTTCGTCGTCGAACGTGGCCAGCGTGGCGAGCCCGGCCACCATCGCCAGCTGATTGCGGCCAAATGTCGTCGAGTGCTTGAGTGCTTTTTCGAGCGAGCTGTACACCGACGAGAACACGCGGTCCGTGGTGAGCACCGCCCCGATCGGGACATAGCCGCCCGAGAGGGCCTTGGAGATCGTGATGATGTCGGGCTCGAGGTCCCAGTGTTCGAAACAGAAGAACTTGCCCGTCCGGCCCAAGCCCGTCTGCACCTCGTCGAGTACCAACAGGGTCTTGTGCTGCCGGCAGAGCTCCTGGGCCTCCTTCCAGTACTCGGGCGACGCCATGTACACGCCCTTTCCTTGAATCGGTTCCACTATGAGGGCGGCCACGTCCCCCTGGCGCAGCTCCTGGCGCAGCGCCGCAATGTCGCCGAAGGGGACGGGACTGCAGCCAGGGAGAAGCTCCCCGAAGCCCTCCCGGAACTCGGTGCCACCGTTCAGCGCCAGGGCTCCGGTGCTCAATCCGTGAAAGGCGTGCTCGGCGAAGAGGATCCTCGGACGACGTGTGGCTTGCCGGGAGAACTTGATGGCCGATTCGATGGCTTCCGCCCCCGAATTGCAGAAAAAGACCCGATTGATGTCCCCCCCGCATCGCTGCACCAGCTGCTCGGCCAGCAGGCCGGGCAAGAGGGCGCAATCCATCTGGACCATGTTGGGAAGATCAAGGTCGATCGCTTGGTGGAGAGCAGCCTTGAGTGCGGGGTGGCTGCGGCCCAGGGCGTAGACGCCGAAACCGGAGAGGAAGTCGAGATAGCGCTGCCCCTCGGCGTCGAAGAGATACGACCCTTCCCCCCGCACATAGAAGCGGTCGAATCCGATGGTCTTCAAGACGCGTGCCAGCTGATGGTTCAGGTGCCGGTCGTGCAGCTCGTAGTTCTCGCCATGACGCGCACGGAGCGACTCGGCGACATCGAATGGCATATCTCTCCTTCACGGCTTGCGACGGGACGAATCGCACGGTCGAGGGGGCGACCCCTGCATTCGGTACGACGGGCTGTCCGGGATGGATTCCCCGAACAAGCTGATCGGTCCAACGTTACGGCATCCACCGGGGTCAGGATCAATTCGCCTGCCCGCCGGGTCCGGCTGGGCCGTCACCGACGTCGCGGCAAAGGAGCCTTCCGACCTGGGCAAATTGCGCTTGGGCGCCCCTCAGCCCCGCGTGAAGTGTGCAGGAGCCCGGTGGAGGGGCCAGCAATCCACGCCACACCTACCATGCGGCCGTGGCGCTATGCCGGCCGCTCCCAGCACGCGACATCGTCCACCACCCCGCTCTCCACGTCATAGATGAATCCGGCAATCACGTTCAACGGCGCGAGGTACGGCGTTGCCGCCAGGAGAGCGATGTCCTCCCGCAGCGCAGCGGCGTGGTCGTCTATGGGGAAGAAGCCCAGGTCCGCGCCGGTCAGCCTGCGCAATACCTCGTCGGTCACTCCAGCGAGCCCGCATTTCGTGTGTTGCATCACCACGACGGTATCGACGCCGAGAATCTGGCTCGACAGCGCGAGGCTGCGCAGCACATCGGATGTCACCCGCCCTCCCGCATTGCGGATGACGTGCGCTTCACCGAGGTGCAGTCCCAGCACGGCGAAGACATCGATGCGCGCGTCCATGCATGTGACGACCGCCATGTGACGCCCGGGTCGCGCGTCGGCGACGTTGGCGCGGGCGTCGGCATACCCCGCGTTGGCGGCAAGCAGCTGAGCGATTTGTTCCATGGGATCTGAAAGGTAACAGCACCGGAAGCTCCCACTCTGCAAGGTCCACAGAGTGGTCACAGGGAGTTGGCGCCCGCAGAGGGCCCCACGTGGGGGGTGCGCCTGGGCACGCCGGCCCGGCCGACCCGCCGAGGGTATCGATCACTCTGGCCGGTATTGGTTCGCTAGATTGGCTCGGCAATGACCACAGGCAAGCCGTCCAAGGCACAGCGACGCACGGAATCGCAACGAAAAGCCGCACAACGCCGGGCCGCCGAACTGCGGGCCAAGCGGATGCGCATGGCCATCCGCTACGGCGGGGCACTGGTGGCGATCGGCGTGCTCATCCTCATCATTACGCAGCTCACCGGCTCGTCTTCGCCCAATAATCCGTCGACAGGCGTCACCGGCGCGAATGTCAAGACGGTCCCCATTCCCGCCTCCTTGCACATGATCCCCGATCCGGCCACGACGCCGGGCGACGAGGCCCTCCCGATCCCGATCGGGCCCAAGCTGGCGACCTTGGCCAACGCAGCCACCGGTCAGCCGGTGGATGGCGTGCAGTGCCAGGCCGGAGAGCAACTGATTTCGCACGTGCACACGCACCTGACGATCTTCGTGAACGGCAAGGCAATGGTGATCCCCTACGGGATCGGTGTACCGGGCTACGAGGCGGTGCAGACCCCCCACGGGCCATTCGTCGAAACCGGCAGCTGCTTCTACTGGCTGCACACCCACCAGGAGGACGGCGTCATCCATGTCGAGTCGCCCAGCACGAGCTTGAGTTTCCATCTGGGTCAGTTCTTCGCCGAATGGGGTGTCCCGTTGAGCGCCACGCAGGTCGGCCCGTACAAGGGGAAGCTCACGGTATTCTTCGCCTCGACCGGCAAGAGGCCGGAGCTCTACAAGGGGGACCCGGCCGACCTCCCGCTGGGGGACCACTACCAGATTCAGATCAATGTCGGCACCCCCGTCGTGTCGCCCGTCAACATCACAAACTGGGGCAACCTGTAATCCCGTGGACTGCGATGTCACCGTGGTCGGGCTCGGGCCCGGCGGCGAAGAGGTAGCCGGAAAGCTGGCGGAGGCGGGCCTCAACGTCGTGGGAATAGAAGCCGAGCTCCTGGGCGGGGAGTGCCCGTACTGGGGCTGTATCCCCTCGAAGATGATGGTCTACGCCGCCGGCCTTCTGGCGGCCGGTCGGCGCATCCCCGGCACCGCTGGCTCCTCGGTGGTCAACCCGGACTGGGCGCCGGTGGCCCGTCGTATCCGAGACGAGGCGACCGACTCGTGGGACGACAAGGTTGCCGTCGACCGGTTTGAGGGCAAAGGCGGGCACTTCGTACGCGGACGGGCCCGGGTGACCGGTGCCTCCTCGGTGGAGGTCGACGGGCAGGAGTTCACTGCCCGGCGGGCGCTCGTGCTCTCTGCCGGCGCCCGCGCCTGGGTCCCCCCCATGTTCGAGAAGGTCCCGTACTGGACCAACCGGGAGGCGATCGCCGCCGAAGCAGTGCCGCGCTCATTGCTCGTCGTCGGAGGCGGCGCGATCGGCCTGGAGATAGGACAGGTCATGGCGCGCTTCGGGGCGGAGGTCACCATTGTGGAGATGAGCGAGCGGCTGGCGCCGCCCGAGGAGCCCGAAGTATCGGAGCTCCTCGCGGACATCCTTCGCCGCGAGGGCATCGCAGTGCGCACGGCCGCCACTATTGAGCGGGTGGAGCCATTCGGCGCGACGGGAGGCACCGTTCACCTCGCCGGCGGCACGTCGATCTCGGCCGAGAGGGTGCTGGTTGCCACCGGCCGGCGATCCGACCTCGCAGCGCTGGGGGTGGCAGCGCTCGACCTTGATGTCGGGGCACGCGGCCTTCCGGTTGACACGCACATGAGGGTCATGCCGGGCGTGTGGGCCGTGGGCGACATCACCGGGAAGGGCGCCTTCACCCACGTGGCCATGTACCAGGCCAGGATCTGCGTGGCCGACATCCTCGGACAACCGATCGGCGAGGCGGACTATCGCGCGCTGCCCCGAGTGACTTTCACCGACCCCGAGATCGGCTCGGTAGGGCTCACCGAGGCGGCGGCGCGGGCATCGGGAGGGGAAGTGCGGGTGCTGTGCGAACCCATTGCGGCATCGGCTCGGGGCTGGATCAACGAGAGTGAGGGGTTGGTCAAATTGGTCGAGCAGGGCGGTGTGCTGGTGGGGGCCACCTGCATGGGGCCGAGCGGTGGAGAGGTGCTCGGGCTGCTGACGCTGGCCGTGCATGCCCGCATCCCGGTCTCCACGTTGAAGGGGATGATCTACGCCTACCCGACCTTCCACCGGGCCATCGACTCCGCCCTCTGGTCCTAACGGCTACGCGACCGCCTGGGTGGTCAGGAAGGTCAAGATGGCCCGAGCCTTATGTGGCAACAGGGAGAGGTGACCCTCCCCGGGGACGACGGTGACCTGGGCCCGAGGCAGATGGCGGCGCAGGAGCTCCCGGTACTCCGGTGGCCCCGTAGTGTCCTCGGAGCCCTCCCAGATGTGGACCGGCGCGGTCACCTCGCCCAGATCGAATCCCCAGGGATCCCCGAAGACCCGGTAGTCCTGCAGGCACCCGGCCGTACCCTGTCGCATGGACTCCTTCACGAACGCCACCGCGTCGGAGACCGAACCCCGCTCCTCGAGCGCGGCCCGGTCCACGGCAGGAAAGGTCCGGCGCATCTCCCGGTAGAGGCGGGTCTCGGTGGCGTCGGCAATCGAGACCCGCAGGAGCAGAGAGGCCAGCCACGGCGCCCAGCGCACCAGCAGGAGCAGCATCCGATCGTCGCGGGCCAATCCCTTCGTGGTGCCGACGAGCTCGAAGGGCACCGCACTCGAGAGCAACCCGACAGTGGTGACCCGCTCTCTCAAGCGGGCGCCACAGACGGCCGCGTAGGGCCCGCCGCAGGACCAACCCATGACGGCAAAGCGGTCGATGCTGAGCGCGTCGGTCAACGTGGCGACGTCGTCGGGCCAGTCGAGCAGACGCCTGCCCGGTTGGAAGGTTGAGCGGCCGATGCCGGGCCGGTCGGGGGAGACGATGCGCACGCCGAGTTCCAGGGCGGCCTCGTGCGCCGGTGCGGCGTCGAGCCGTGAGCTGAGCCCTCCATGGAAGCTGAGCACCGGGGTCCCGGCGGGATCGCCGTACTCCTCGTAGGCCAGCTCACGGCCGTCAGCCATGGTGACGAACCGGGTCATGGCGGCCCAGCAGCCGCGCGGTGGCGCACCGTCACGACCAGAAATCGGGTATGTGCACGCAGGCACGCTATAGGGTGCCTGCGTGAGTGTGAACGTTGATGAGCTCGCCGACCGGCTTCTGGCTGACATGCCCCCGGACCGGACACCGGCGATCGAGTTCCTCGGTGCGCAGTTCGACCGGGGGTTGGCCTGGGTGCAGTACCCGGAAGGTGATGGCGGCCTGGGGTTGACGCCGAAGGACCAGCAAACGGTGCAGGCCCGGCTCGCCGCCGCCGGCGCACCGGTCAGCGGGTTGAAGAACCCGATCGGCTACGGGATGTGTGCCCCGACCATCGTCTCGCACGGCACGGACGAGCAGAAGAGACGCTACCTGCGGCCGATGTTCACGGCCGAGGAGATCTGGTGCCAGCTCTTCAGTGAGCCCGGTTCGGGGTCCGACGTGGCCAGCCTCTCCACCAGGGCGGTTCGTGACGGCGACGAATGGTTGCTCAACGGCCAGAAGGTGTGGACGACCCTGGCCCACCTCTCGAAGTTCGGGTTGCTGTTGGCCCGAACCAATCCTGACGTGCCGAAGCACAAGGGGATCACCGCCTTCCTGATCGACATGGAGTCGCCCGGCGTCGATGTGCGGCCGCTGTATCAGATCACCGGGGAGGCCGAATTCAACGAGGTCTTCTTCACCGATGTCCACATGCCCGATGCTGCCCGCCTCGGAGCCGAGGGCGACGGATGGCGGGTGGCGGTGACCACCCTGATGAACGAGCGCGTATCCATCGGGGGCGGCATCGGGCGCCGCGGCACGGGTCCGATCGCCGACGCCGTACGCATCTGGAAGGAGCGCTGGAGTGGCAATGGCTCGCCGCAGGCGTGTGCCCTGCGCGATCGGCTCGTCTCGAGTTGGATACGCAGCGAGGTGACGTCCATGACGAACCAGCGGGCGGCCCAGGTCCGTCGGGCCGGGACACCGGGGCCCGAAGGCTCGGTGGGCAAGCTGGCCTACGCCGAGGAGAACCAGCGCATCTACGACCTCTGCATGGACCTGCTCGGCAACGAGGGCATGCTCTACCCGGCGGGCTACCCGATGATCCGGCCCGAGCGTCTCGGCATGGGCACAGCAGATGTCCACAAGGCATTCCTGCGGGTGCGGGCCAACTCAATCGAGGGCGGAACGTCGGAGGTCATGCGCAACATCCTCGGTGAACGGGTCCTCGGCCTTCCGGGTGACGTGCGCAACGACAAGGAGCTGGCCTGGAAGGATGTGCCGCGAAGCTGAGGGCTCAGGCCGCCGGCGTGAACGTCACCGGTAGGGCCGTGGGGGACCGGAAAACCTGACCACGGATGTGCGGGTCGGTGTCCCCGGGGTTGAGGACAAGGCCGGGCAGGCGATCGAGAACCCGGTTGACGAGGACGCGGGTCTCGAGGCGGGCCAGGTGCATGCCCAGGCACATGTGCGGCCCGTGGGCAAACGCGATGTGGGGGAGGGCGGGCCGGAAGATGTCGAAGACTTCGGGGTCGTCCCAGCGTGACTGGTCATGGTTGGCCGAGCCGATGTTCGGGGCGATGCTCGCCCCGGCCGGCAGCGTCACGCCGGCGAGCTCTACCTCGCAGGTAGTGGTGCGGCCGATGGTCAACAGCGGTGGTTCGAACCGCAACCCCTCTTCTATGGCCTGAGGCAGCAATGCGCGGTCGTCGCGGACCGCTTCCAATTGGTCGGTGTGGGTGAGGAGTAGGAACAAGAGGTTCCCCGAGGACCTGTACGTTGTCTCGGCTCCGGCCGGCAGGAGGAGCCGCAGGAAGGAGTAGATGGCCTCGTCGGTCAGCCGCTCGCCACCGACCTCCGCCGTCACCAGGTCGCTGATGACGTCTTCTTGGGGCTGCGCCCGCCGCAGTGCCACCACGTCGGCGAAGTAATCCCGGAGTGACTCCGACGCCGCCAGGCCGCGCTCGATGTCGGCCCCGAGGGAGATGAGCTCGACCGACCACCTTTGGAACTTGGCAAAGTCCTCCTCGGGTAGCCCGAGCAGCCTGGCGATGACGCGCACGGGGAACTCGAATGTGAGCTGACGCACCAGGTCAGCCGATCCCTCCGCGATGAAACGATCGATCAATTCGTCGACGATCGGCCCGATGAACTCGGGCTCCCACCGCGCCAGGGACTTCTCCCGGAACGCGTGCGCCACCAGGTTTCGGTGCCCCCGATGCTCCGGATCGTCCATTCCGAGGATCATGTGGCCCATGACCATTCCGATCGAGGTGTCGTACCCAGTGGAGGTGAAAGTCTTGGCATCGCGGAGAATGCGGGAGCAGTCGTCGTACCGGAAGGCGTTCCATCCCGGCTCGACCTCGATCCCGGCGGGAAGGAAGTCCATCGACATGAGGCTCCCCTTCCAGATCGGCGTGTCCCGCCGCTTCTCAATGAAGGTGGTGTAGGGATCCCGTGTGTCCCCGGACACGACGTCCTCGAATGCGGTGAACGGGTCGTAGTCCTGTTCCTGCGTCTCGCTCATGGTCCACGCCTCCGGGTTGTCGCGCCGTCGCAATTGATCAGAAAACTGGCCTCCGTACGTGCCGGTGCCTCCGCATGTTCTACACCGCGGTCGTGGCGAGAGGGAAGCGGGCGAGGTCAACGTCTACAATGCCGCTCCGATGAAGACGCTACGGACCCCCGACGAATGCTTTGCCTCACTTCCCGGATTCAACTTCGACCCGCACTATGTCGAGGTGGAGGATGGGGAGGGGGGTGCGCTGCGGGTGCATTACCTGCGTGAGGGTGATCCGCAGGCTCCGGTGGTGCTCCTCTTGCACGGGGAGCCTTCGTGGTCGTATCTGTACCGCAAGATGATCCCCGTCCTCACGGAGGCCGGGTTGCAGATCGTGGCTCCCGACCTCGTGGGCTTCGGTCGATCGGACAAGCCAGCCGAACGGAGCGACTACACCTACGCCCGCCACGTCGAGTGGATGCGCGCGCTGCTGTTCGACCGGTTGGACCTCACGGACATCACGCTGGTGTGCCAGGACTGGGGCGGTCTCATCGGCCTGCGTTTGGTGGGCGAGCACGCTGGTCGCTTCGGGCGCGTCGTGGCGGCCAACACGTCGCTCCCCACAGGCGACACCTCTCCCGGCGAGGCCTTCTTCAACTGGCAGCGGTTCTCCCAGGAGGTCGATGTCTTCCCGACCGGGTTCATCGTGAATTCGGGCTGCGTCACCGACCTCACGCCCGAGGTGCAGGCAGCGTACGACGCGCCGTTCCCCGACGAGTCCTACAAGTCCGGAGCCCGCGCCTTCCCGATGCTGGTGCCGTCCAACCCCGACGATCCTGCCCACGACGACAACGTGGCTGCCTGGACCGGGCTCGCCGCATTCCAGCGCCCATTCCTGACCGCGTTCGGGGACAGCGATCCGATCACGCGGGGGGCGTACCGGCCGCTGCAAGAAAGTATCCCCGGGGCCCAGGGCCAACCGCACACCACGATCGTGGGCGGCGGGCATTTCCTCCAAGAGGACTGCGGCGAGGAGTTGGCGCGTGTGGTGGCCGCCTTCGTTGCCTCGTGAGATGACCGGCGCCGTGGTCGCTCCGCACCGATGATCACGCTCGGGCCGATCGCATCGTGGTGGGGGGTCGTACGGCTCCGGGCCGGCGAGCCGTCGGGTAGGTCGAAAGACCAAAATTGGGCCGTTCGACGCAATTTCTCCCCGGGTGGATGATAATTTCTACCTAGCCACACCCCGGCTGGAGCATCGGTGGATCGTGGGACGGGGCCGAGAACGGCACCTTCGAGAGGCTGAAGACATGGAGCTGGTGGCGCAACCTACCGCGGCGAGCCGCCAGGCACCCGACGGGCCGGCGACAGATGGCTGACCTGCCGCGCCTGGCGTTCTTCTACGAGCAGATCTCAGGTTCCGTGCTCGAGATCTTCGAAGCCGCGCAGGGCTGTTGCCGCATCGTCTGGGTCATCGGGTGGTCGCCCGACGCGCCCCCCGTGCGGACGCTGGCACGGTTCGGGGAGGTCGTCGATGTCACGGGCATGCGCGACACCGAAGCCGTCGATCACATCGTGGCGGCACGGCCCGACGGCGTCTTCGTGTTCGATGACTCTCCCTTGCGGTTGGCGGCAGCGGTGGCCGAGCGGCTGTCGCTGCGGTTCCACAACCCCTCGACCGCGCGGTTGTTGACCGACAAGGTGGCCCAGCGCACGGAGCTGGCCCGTGCCGGGGTTCCGGGCCCGCGGTTCTGGGCCGTGCCCGCCAACGCCGCATCCGCACACAGGGCGCGCATTGCCGGCGAGGCGCACTATCCGGTCGTCCTCAAGCCGCAGACCGGCGCCGGCAGCCGCGACACATATCACGTCCCCGATGCTGCGACATTGCAACAGCTCCTCGCCGGGCCCCGGGTGGGCAGCGAGGACATGGTGCTCGAGGAGGTCTTGGCCGAAGCCCATCCGCGGGAACTTCAGCGCTTCGGTGACGTGCTGATGGTGGACAGCCTCGTGTCAGCGGGTCACGGCACCCACTTCGCCGTGACGGGTCACTTCATACCGGCGGAGCCCTTCCGCGGCACCGGGTCGTTCATTCCGAGCCATTTGGATGCAGCCGAGACCACGGCGGTGCTCGAGGCGACCGACGCCGCCCTCGCCGCGCTCGGCATCGAGAACGGCTTCACCAACACGGATCTCATCCTCACACCGGCGGGTCCCCGGGTACTCGAGGTCAACGGCCGTATCGGAGGGCAGATACCGGTCCTGCTCGGTGCGGTCGGCTCCGCACCTCTGCTTCAAGAGGCGATGCGGTTTGCCCTCCACGGGCCCGATGGTGTCGCCCTTCCCCCGGGGAGCGAGCGTGTCGCCTTCTGTGCCATGTACCAGCCGCCGACGGGGGCGCAACGCCTGGTGGAGCTGGGTGGCCTCGACGCTGTGGCCGGGCTGGCGGGAGTGACGCACGTGATACCCAACCGGGTGGTCGGGGATGCCATCGACTGGCGCGAGGGGACGCTGAGCCGCTTGTTCACGGCGTACGGCGTCGTCGACGATCACGACCAGTTGCACCAGCTCTACGAGGAGATCAAGCGGTTGGTGGTCGCCCGCTACGACATGGTGGTGACGGACGGCGATCCGGGGCCGCCCACGTTCTCGGAGATGGCGCCCACCTCGGGGTGACGCGCCTCAGTTGTTGAGGGCGGCGCGCACCTTCTCGAGCGGTACTTCCCGGGTCGCATGCTGCCCGCACTGCGTGCAATCGGCGTCATGGCGCCAGGACCGGAGAACCCGAGAGCCCACGAGGTTCAGGTACACGGTGAAGGTCTCCGCGCCCGGGTCGGCTTCGAGCCTGTAGTACGGGCGCCAACCGGTGGTGACAGGCTGGCCCCCAACCTCGGTGTCCTTCAAGATGCGCCGGAAGCGCATCCGCTCGGCGTCGAAAATCCACGTGCTGTGGCACGATTCGATGATCGTAGGTTCGCGCTCCATACCTCTATATTGGGCGGTGTCCCTGATGTCGGTCATAGGTCGGCCTGTGTCTCTCCTTGGGAGTTCATTGCGGTCTCGTGAAAATTTCGGGGCGCCGCCATGGTCGGGTACGGATCTCAATCGAAGATCGGTGGCCTGTCCCGGCTGCGCTTGAGCTCGAAGAACCCGTCGGTGCCGGCGACGAGCACCACGCCGTCCCAGAGCTTTCCGGCTGCCTCACCTCGTGGAGTTGGGGTGACCACCGGCCCGAAGAAGGCGATGCCGCCGATGTGGATGACCGGCGTGCCCACGTCGTAGCCCACGGGATCCATCCCCTCGTGATGCGACTTGCGCACGGCGTCGTCGAATTCGCTCGATGTGGCGGCATCAGCCAGATCGGCCGGCAGGCCTGCCTCTGCGAGCGCCTCGGAGATGATGGCGGGGTCCTCGCGGCGCTGCTCGAGGTGTATCCGCTTACCCAGTGCGGTGTAGAGCGGGAGCAGGACCTCCGGCCCCTTGGCCTGTTCGGCGGCGATGCAGACACGCACCGGTCCCATGGCCCGCTCCATGAGCTGCTTGTAGGTGTCGGGAAGGCCCTCTTTGGTCTCGTTGAGCACGGCCAGCGACATCACGTGCCAACTGGTTGCCACATCGCGCACCTTCTCGACTTCGAGCATCCACCTGGAGGTCAACCAGGCCCAGGGGCACAGGGGGTCGAACCAGAAGTCTGCTGTATCGGTCATGGGATTCCTCCATCTACGGGCAGATTGGCGCCGGTGGTGCAGCTCCGTGCGTCGCGAGGGGAGTACACGCTAGGGCGGGTCGGATGGAGCCGGTGCTCCAGACGTTGATGATGGAACCACCATATTGGCCCGACGCCATCGTCGAACCGGCGCCGGCGAAGCCCAGGGCCACTGGCCCGCTGGGTCAGCGAAGGAGCGCCGCCACAGCGTGCGTCACTGCCTTGGCCATGGGGATGTGCAGGAACTCGTTCGGCCCGTGGGCATTGGAGTGCGGGCCGAGGACGCCCGTGGCCACGAACTGGGTGCCGGGGAAGCTGCGCTTGAGGTCGGCCAGGAAGGGGATGGTGCCCCCCTCGCCGTGAAAGCCGACGGGGCGACCGAAGGACGCTCGTGCCACGCGGTCCAAGGTGGCAGCGTTGTGCTCGTCCAGGGGCGGTGCGACCCAACCGTCGGCCACTCCCTCCAGGTCGATGGTGAGGTGCGCCCCCTCGTCGTTCCTGATGGCCGAGATCAGCGCATCGGCGGCACTCTGGGCGTCGACGTCGGGGGGGAGGCGCAGCGAGATCTTCGCCGTGGTGAACGGGCGCAGGACGTTACCCCCGTCGCGCACGGCGGGGATGCCGTCCATGCCGGTCACTTCGAGCGCAGGCGACCAGGCGCGGGCGATGAGTCGATCGGCCGGGCCGGAGCCGGCCAGGCGGAGGCCGTCGACGCTCGGCATGGCGTCGTCGCTGAACTCCGGTGCCGCATCACTGAGCGAGACCCGGAGGTCGTCGGGCACGCCGGCGCCCCGCAGCTCGGGCAGGAGTATCTCTCCGGTCCTCTCGTCCTCGATGCGTGACAGGATGCTGCGCAAGATGCGGAACGAGGACGGCACCACGCCGCCGGCCGAGCCGCTGTGCACGCCTTCGGTGAGCACGTCGACCCTCACGGTGGCTACCAGGTTGCCCCGGAGGGACGAGGTGAGCCACAGCCGGTCGTAGCTGAGGCAGCCCGAGTCGAGGCAGATCACCAGGGATGGGGTCCCGATGCGCGCCCGTAGGTGTTCCACGTAGGCCGACAGATCGGGGCTGCCGCTCTCCTCGCTGGCCTCGATGAGGATGACGACGCGCCCGCGCCCCCCGTCCGCGGCGAGCAGGGCCGTGACGGCAGCGAAGAGGGCGTAGCCGTCGTCCGCCGTGCCCCGCCCGTAGAGCAGGTCGCCCTCGCGGACCGGCTCGAAGGGGGAGAGCCCGGGTCGCCAGTCGCCCAGGGGCGGCTGCTTGTCCATGTGCCCGTAGATCAAGATGGGGTCGCCCGTGCCACCGTTCTCGACCACCAGGACGGGCGTGCGCCCGGGGAGCTGCACGATCTCCGTGTCCAGGCTGCTGTCCTGCTCCTGGGTCCAGGCGCGCAGGAGCTCCGCCGCTTCCATGAGGGCACCCCGCTCGGCCCAATCGGGATCGAACACCGGTGAGAGGCACGGAATGCGGGTGTATTCGGACAGGGTCGGGAGGACTCGCGCCTCCCAGGCGGCATCGATCATCGATCGGCGGTCGGATCGTCCGTCACGCTGCCAGCGGCTCGGTGAGCTTCGCCAGTCGTTCCAACGATTTGGTCATGCTGTCCGCCGTCGCGGCGGGAACCTTGCCCAATTTCAAGAACGCGCCCTGCCTGTCCTGTGAGATGTCCCAGCTCTCCCGGACCAAGGTCCCGCCTTTGGTGGGCTCGAACTCGTAGCGCCAGATGCGCCCCCCGATGAAGCGGCCGAGAAATCCCGAGAACACGGTCTTCCATGCGATGGAGCGGTCCGGCTCGAACTCGATCACGGTATTGGACATGGAGTAGGGGACGCCCATCTTCATCGACATGCCGAACGTGGCGCCGAGGGCCAATCGGTTCGGCGTGCCGGCCTTTGTCTTTCTGACCGTGCCGGAACCGTCGATCTCGGGGTGCCGATTGGCGTCGGCCACGACGGCAAAGAGAGCCGATGCGGGGGCGGCGATCACCCGTTCGACGGTGACAACGTGGCCTTCCATGCGATGGAACCTCCTGAGTCGGTGAAGCGGTCCGTACACTGGCCGGCCTATGGGAGAACTCTCGCTCTACTTCAACCCGCGCTGCTCCAAGTGTCGCACGGCACAGGGACTGCTGGCCGATCGTGGGATCGAGGCGCGCATTGTCGAGTACCTCAAGGTGGCGCCGACGGTGCCCGAGCTCCGGGCGCTCATGGAGCAGCTGGGTATCAACGATCCCCGGGAGATGATGCGAACCGCCGAGGCGGTGTACACCTCGCTCGGCTTGGCCGATCGCGACGGCGATGCCTTGCTCGAAGCGATCGCCGCCAATCCCATTTTGCTGGAGCGCCCGATCGTGGTCAGCGGTGGCCGGGCGGTCATTGGCCGCCCGCCCGAGAGGTTGCTCGAGCTTCTCGATCGCTGAGCCCGCGCGTCCGGGCAGTGGCGGCTGCCTACTCCCTGACTGCGAACTGGGCCAGGTCGCCCAGCTCGACCCACTCCAGCGTCGAGGCGTGCGTGGACTCCAGCACGACGGATGGGGCCACACCTGCTTCGAACGCCTCCTGCCAGCGGCTCGCGCACAGGCACCACTGATCGCCTGGCGCCAGGCCGTCGAAACCGTGCTCGGGGTGCGGTGTCGAAAGGTCGTTGCCCACAGAGGCCGAAAAGGCGAGGAATTCCTCGGTGGCACGGATGCACACCGTGTGCACGCCGAAGTCCTCCGCTCCGGTGTTGCAGCAGCCGTCACGGAAGAAGCCGGTGAGGGGGTTGTAACTACACGGTTGGAGTTCGCCTCCAAGGACGTTCTGGGCCATGACTCCATTTGAGCACGGCTGGATGCCCCGGCGGGCTACCGCGGCTGTCGAGGGCGCGGCGGGTCCGGGGTGCCCGGCGCGGCCTCCCCGCCGTCGAATGCCGGACCGGCGTAACTGTCCACCGTGGTGAATGCGCCGACCGGGTGCCGCCGCAGCCGGCGGGCCGCCGCGACGGGGCGGCCGAGCACCAACAATGCGGCCACGGCACAGGTCTCGGGGATGGAGAACAGCTGGCGCAGGTCGTCCTCCCGGCGCACCGGCATGGTCGTGATCACCCCACCCAGGCCTTCGGCCCGGGCCGCCAGTAGCAGGTTCCAGGCGAAGGGGTAGATGCTGGCGCCGCCGGCGAACGTGTAGCGGGTGAGGTCCCGGTCGACGGCGGCCAGAGAGCCGAGGTCGGCGACCAAGAGCAGCAGGGCGGGCGCCGTGTCGAGCGCCTCGGCCATACCCGGCGGCTGGCCTGCCGCGGCGCGGCCCGCCGCCTCCTCGGCAAGCGCGGGGGCGTTGGCCGCGGCGGCCGCCTCGGCCTCGCGATCGGTGACGGGCGCCCAGGGCACGAGCCCGGCGGCCGAGATGGCCAGGTACTCGTACCATCCCGTGAGGTACAGGTCGCGCAGGGCGCGGCGGCGTTCGGGGTCCTTCACGACGATGACGCGCCACGCCTGGCGGTTACCGCCGTTGGGAGCGAAGCGAGCCGTATCGAGCAGGCGTTGGAGCACCGCATCGTCAATGGGCTCGGGGAGGAACTCGCGTACGGCGCCCGTGCTCCGCAAGGTCTCGATCAGGTCCATCACGGCACCGTAGCGGGCGCCGCCGCACCGCACGGCGCTGCACGCTGCCGCGGCGTCCCCGCCATAGTGTGGTCGGGCATGCACGCGCCGTGGACGAGGTCCGGGCCCCTCCCGCCCCAGTGAGGACCAGTCGTGACATCGACCGGTTCGAGTTCACGTCCGCGGACACCGGCCGGATCACCGGGTACCTGCGCCACCTGACCGAGGCGGGCCAGGGGTGGATCAACCTGCTCCCCGGCGTCGAACTGGACGAGGAGGAACAGCAGACGACGCCCCCGGGCCTCTTCAGCCTGTTCGGCACCCGACAGCCGCCGGTCACCATGTGCACGTTGGTGCCGGCTCGCCCCACCAGACGCTCGACCGAGGGCGTGACGATCGGTCTGCTGCACCCGACAGGAGCCAAGGCAGCGGCGCGACTGGCAGAGGCCGGGGTGCCCGTCCCGCCGGGATGGCTGGTACGCCAGGACCATCCCCGCCGGGGACTCGTGGTGCTCGCCTCCCACGGCGCCCCCGAGGCCGAGGTCGTCGGCTGGGCCCTGCGCTCAGGTGCGGCGCTGTGCCGCGAGGAGATGACCGGTCAGTGGCAGGCGGTGGTCTACCTGCCGTAAGCCCGGAGCACCGCGCCGCCACGCCACGCCTGCCTGGCGTATGATAGTTGCGTGCCGAAAGCAACTAAAACGCGACCCGCCGTCCCGGCGAATGGTTCGGTGGACCAGATTCAGGCTGCATTCCAGGTTGTCGCCGGTTCGATCACCCAAGTGCGCCTGCACGAGCGGCTGCTCACCGCGGCGGGGGTCCGGCTCGACCGGGCGGGATCGGCCCTGCTCTACAAACTGCACATCCACGGCGACGGGTTGCGCGTGACCGACCTGGCCGAGCTGCTTGGGGTCGACGCGCCGACGGTCACCCGGAAGATCCAGCAGCTCGAACGCGAGCGCCTGATCTCCCGCCGGCCCGATCCCGACGACCGGCGCGCCACCCGCATCATGCTCACCCCGGCCGGGAGTCAGACGTTGGCGCGGGTCCTCGAGGCCCGGCGCGAGTGGTACGAGGGTCTGCTCTCGGGCTGGAACAATGCTGACCTGCACAGCTTCGCCACCCTCCTCGGGCGCTTCTCCTCCGCACTGCAGCGCGACCTCGAGGACGCCCGTGTCGACTGACGTCACCGCCGTGCCTGCGTCGCCCGTGCCCCCGGTAGGCGATGGGCCCTCGGCGCAGGCGCTCGGGTTCGGGGCGCCCACGGGCGAGGAGCATCGCCGGATACTGGTGGTCTTGGGCGCGCTGATGCTGGGCATGTTCCTGGCCGCGCTCGATCAGACGATTGTGGCCACGGCGCTACCCACCATCGCCGGCGATCTGCACGGCCTCAACCATCTGTACTGGGTGGTGACCGCCTACCTCTTGACCACGACCATCTCGACACCGCTGTGGGGCAAGCTGGGCGATCTCTACGGGCGGAAGAACCTCTTCCAGCTGGCGATCGTGATCTTCTTGGTCGGCTCCATGCTCTCGGGGCTCTCGCAGAGCATGGTGGAGTTGATCGCCTTCCGAGCCGTCCAGGGCGTCGGGGCGGGCGGCCTCATGGTGGGCGCGCAAGCGATCATCGGCGACGTCGTGCCGGCCCGCCAGCGCGGCAAGTACATGGGGTACTTCGGCGTCGTGTTCGGCGTGACCAGCGTGGCGGGGCCCCTGGCCGGCGGGCTGTTCACCCAGCACCTCTCGTGGCGGTGGATCTTCTACATCAACGTACCCATCGGCATCGTGGCCCTGTTCGTCATCGCCGCGGTGCTCCACCTCCCCACCAACCGTGTGCACCACAAGATCGACTGGGCCGGGATCTCCCTCCTGTCCGCCGGCGTCACGGCCATCATCCTCATGACTACGTGGGGCGGGACGCAGTACCGATGGGGTTCAGCTCCGATCCTCGGGTTGGCCCTCGTCAGCGTCGTGCTGCTCGTCGCCTTCTGCGTGGTGGAAACCAGGTCCACCGAGCCGGTCATCCCGCTCGCACTCTTCCGCAACCGCACGTTCAGCTCGGCCTCGGGAGTGGGCTTCATCATCGGCGTCGCCATGTTCGGCGCCATCATCTACCTGCCCCTCTACCTCCAGGCGGTCCACGGGGCGACGCCGACGGCGTCGGGGTTGGAAGTACTGCCGGTCGTCACGGGCATGCTGATCACCTTCATCGTGAGCGGGCGCCTCGTCACCCGCACCGGCCGGTACAAGATCTTCCCCGTGGCCGGCTCGGCCGTGCTCACGGTCGGGTTGGTGCTCCTCTCCCGGCTCGGCCCGCACACGACGCTGCCGGTGGCGGCGTCGTACATGTTCGTGGTCGGCCTGGGCGTCGGGCTGGTCCTGCAGGTGCTCGTCGTGGCCGTGCAGAACGCGGTGCCCTACTCCCAGCTGGGCGTGGCCACTTCGACGGCGACGTTCTTCCGCACCATCGGGGGCGCGTTCGGCGTGTCCGCTCTCGGCGCCGTGTTCGACAGCCGCCTGCTCAGCCAACTCTCGGCGCACGCCACCAAGGCGCAGCTCCGCTTGCTCCACGGCGGCAGCATCACCGCCAACCCGGCACAGATCGACCACCTGCCGCCCGCCCAGCGGGCCGTCGTCGTCGACGCGTTCAGCCACGCCCTGCAGGACGTGTTCCTCGTGGCTGTGCCGTTCGCCGCGCTGGCGGTCGTGCTCAGCCTCATCATGAAGGAGATCCCGTTGCGCACCACGGCCCTGGTTACCGCGGCGCCCGGCGAGGGGAGCGAAGGGTCCGAGCCGGACCGAGCCGTCGCCGGCTTCGTCGAGCTGTAGCCGGCTACGACTGCGCCACGGCGTACGGCGCGTCGGAAGCGTTCGCGCCGGTCAGCCCGCTTGGCGTCGTGCCGGCGTCGCGCACGATCACGCCGCGCAGCTCGGCGAGCAGGGCATCCACCGCCTCGGGGTCGGCGCGCAGCTCAAGCCGTCCACCGGACCTCTCCGCGTGTACCAGTCCCGATTCGCGGAGCGACTTCATGTGCATGCTCACGGTCGGCTGCGCCAGGCCGAAGGTGCTCGCCAGGGTGCCCACCGTGCTCGGGGTCCGGGCCAAGTAGTGCAGCAGCGCCAGGCGGGTGGGGTCCGCCACCGTCTTGAGTCGGCGGGCCAGGAGCTCGGTGCGGGCACGCGCCGCGACGTCGTCGCGCCGGAACCCGGAGCCGACGAGGGTGAGGCCGGGGAACTCCAGGTAGAGGCACTTGCCGAAGAACATGCACGGCACCACCAGCAAGGGCTGGCCGGACCCGATATGCGCATTGATGGCGGGCAGCCACGAGTCGAATGTCTCACACGGGTCACCCACGAGCTCACCCAGCCCACGCCCGCTCTCGAGCTGGGCCACAACGCGGCGCCCGGACTCTTCCAAGGCCGGAAGGGCGGCCTGCCAGATCTCGTCGACGAGGTCCCACACGTCGCGCAGGAGGTCGATGTAGGCGCCGACCATGGCGGGGGAGGCCTTCAGCAACTCGAGCCGGCGCAAGAAGATGGCCCGGTCCTCGGCGCTCTCGGACTCCAATCCGAGGTCTGTCGGCACGGTGGCGACGGCATTCTCGACGGCGGCCCACAGCGCGGCGGGGGACGGCTCGCCGAGCGCTCCAGCGTGGTGGGCCAGGATCTGCAGCTCGGTGAAGCAGACGCCGGGTCCGGTGTCGCCCCAGAAGGCGCAGATCCGGTCGATCAGGTCCTCACGCTGCTCGAGAAGCTCGGTGGCGAGGGGGAAGTCCGCGCGCCACGCCGGGCGCAGCGCCACCCACAGGACCCAGGTCAGATCGCAGGCCAGCGAGGGGGAGGAGAGGAAGATGGGCGGGAGCGGTATAGGCTCCTGCTCTTCATAGAACATAGGCATAAGCCTATATTAGAATATCATTGATTTATTGTCAAATGAGGCCTATACTGGCAGCTGCCGGGTGAATTTCGATCCAGTCGAGATCGCAGGAGGAATCCGAATGTTGCAGGTGTGGCTGGGCGAGCGGATGGGTGAGGAGCACCGCCGCGACCTCTTGGTCAGCCCACAGCCCCGGAAGACTGACGGGGCCGGTGGGCAACCGGCAGCCGTGTACTCGCGGGTGACGGGCGTAGCAAACCTGCGCGTGGTCCCACCCCGGATCGCCCCGGGTAGTCGCACGGCGCGGCGACGGATCGGGCACCAGGTCGGCGCTTTGTTGATCCGCGCCGGGACGCGTCTCGGTGGCGCGTCCATGCGCACTTCCTGATCGCCGCCATTCCCCGGACTCGGTGGGCGTCCGCCGGAGGAGCGCTCCATCGACAAGAGTGAGGGCATGGCGCCCCATCGCAATGTGCTCTTCATCACGGTCGACCAGTGGCGCGGCGACTCCCTGTCGGCTCTCGGCCATCCGGTGCTCACGACGCCCGCGTTGGACCGGCTGGCGGCGCGCGGTGTGCTCTTTTCCAACCACTGGGCCAACGCCGCCCCCTGCGGTCCCTCGCGGGCGTGCCTGTACACGGGCACGTATCAACACCGCAATCGCGCCGTGCTCAACGGCACCCCACTCGACGCCCGCTTTACCAACATCGCGCTCTTGGCCCGTGAGCTGGGCTATGACCCGGTCCTTTTCGGCTACACCGACACGGCCGTAGATCCCCGGACGGTGCCGCCGGGGGATCCCCGGCTCTTCACCTACGAGGGGGTCCTGCCTGGATTCCGCGCCGTGGTCAGCGACCCTTGGGAACAGGGCAGCCCGGCGTGGGGTCGCTGGCTGGCGGCGCAGGGCATCGATGTCCCGGCGGATCCCCACGCCCTTTACGAACCGATCGCGGGCTTTCCCGGCGCGGAGGAGCACGGGGCAACGTGGGCGCCGGCCCAGTTTCCCCCCGAGCTCTCGCAGACGAATTTCTTGCGACAGACGGTGACGGACTGGCTTGAGGTGAACGGAGACCGGCCGTTTTTCGTCCATGCCTCGTTCATCCGGCCGCATCCGCCCCGGCGCAATCCGATCGGCTATCACGATCTCTACGACGCCGAGCAGATCGGCGCCTTCACCGGCTGCGCGCGGATCGAGGACGAGGCGGCCGTACACCCGCTGGCCGGGATGGTCCTGTCCGTCCCGCAGATCCGGGCCCCTCTCGACGATCGCGACCGCCGCCAGCTCAGGGCCACCTATCACGGAGCACAGCGAGAGGTGGACGACGGGCTCGCCCACCTTTTCGATTTTCTCGTGCAGAGCGGCCTGACCGAATCGACGCTCGTGGTGGTCACCAGCGACCACGGCGAGATGGGCGGCGACCATTGGCTGCTCGAGAAGCTGGGCTACTGGGACGAGAGCTACCACGTTCCCCTGATAGTGGTCGACCCGCGACAGACGGCCGACGCCGGTCGCGGGGCCATCGTCGACGCAGTCACCGAATCGGTGGACCTGCTTCCGACCATCTGTGACTTCATCGGTGCTGACGTTCCGGCCCAAGCGGACGGGTGGTCGTTGTCCCCGTTCCTCCGTGGCCAGGGCGCTCCCGAGCATTGGCGCGACACCGCGCACTTCGAGTGGGATTTCTCCAACCCGGCCGACCAGATGGCCGAGCGGGCGCTCGGCATTCCTATGAGCCACTGCTCGTTGGCGGTCTCGCGCGGGCCGGACTTCAAGTACGTGCAGTTCGCCGCCTCCTCGAAGTTGTACCCGCCGCTCTTGTTCGACCTGCACCGGGACTCCCAGCAGGTCCACAATCTGTGCGCGCAACCCGACGACGGGTGGAAGGACGCCGCCTGGGAATGCACGCAGGAGCTCCTGCACTGGCGCATGCGCACGTCGGAGCGCACCTTGAGCGGACACTTTCTCTCTCCGGACAGAGGGTTGGTCGTCGCGCGCGATACGTGGCGCTGACGGGCGCGAGCACGACGCCGGCATCGCTGGCATGCTGGGACCATGCGCGTGTTGGTCACCGGTGCGGGACGATCGATCGGTCGGGCCACCGCGGAGGTGCTCGCTGAGCGAGGCCACGAGGTGGTGGCCACCGCCCGCGATGTCGCAGCGTTGCGGGACCTCAAGGTCGCCAAGGTACTGAGTCTCGACGTGCGCAGCGCGACGTCCGTTGCCGACGCCGTGGCGTCCGCCGGGGAGCTCGACGCCGTGGTGAACAATGCGGGCCTCACCGGGACGGGACCGCTCGAGGACTACCCTCTCGCTGATTTCACCCGGGTTCTCGATGTCAACACGATCGGTCCCCTTCGCCTGGCACAGGCCGTCGTGCCATCGTGGCGCGCACGCGGGTGCGGTGTGCTGGTCAACATCAGTTCGGTGCAGGGCCGCATCGGCACGCCCCTCGAGGGGGTGTACGCGGCGTCGAAGCACGCCCTCGAGGCGCTCTCCGAGACGCTCCACTATGAGCTCGGGCACTTCGGCATCCGTGTCGTCATTGTCGAGCCCGGCTACATCGCGCCGGGCATGCGCCGCCGCGCCGATCACCTGGGACCCGGGGCCTATGCAGAGCTGCGGGAGCAATGGAGCGGCACCGATGCCAAGCTGACCGGGCCGGCCGGGCGGCCGGGCCCAGAGCTGGTCGGCCATGCGGTGGCCGACGCGTTGGAGGATCCGGCCACACCGTTGCGGGTGGAGGTGGGGGAGGACGCCGCCATGGTCCTCGCCCTCCGGCGGAGCCAGAGCGATGCCGAGTTCGAGGCCACGATGCGCAAAGCGCTCGGCCTTACCTGGTGAAGGCCTGATGTGATGCGGAGGAGCCGGGGCCCATGGAGAAATTGATGTACTTGGTGTGGCTCGATCCCGACACCACGCGTGAAGCGACAGCCGAGATCATGCTCGGTCCGGTGGCGGGGCAGCTGCTGGCGCTCGGGCCACGCGCGCTCAGCATGGACGTGCGCGACACCCACAGCGACATTCCGGCACCGGTTCCGACGCCGGCCGGCGAGACCCCCCTGCACGCGTTGGTGTCGGTCTGGCTGGACGCGGTCGATCACCGTCACGCCTTCGAAGGCGTCCTGCGCGACGCTGCGACGCGCCTGGCCGGGTATCAGGTGGTGGAATCGCTCTATCGCGACTACGGGGGCAACGAATGGTCGGCGCCTCGGGACTGGCCCGACGGGGAGCGCTCCCCCGGGGTGCTCACGGTGGCCCTGCTCGAGCAGCACCCCGACCTCTCCTTCGAGGAGTGGATGGCGCGCTGGCACACCCGTATCTCGCCCATCACCGAGTCGATTCAGCCGCGTACCCGCTATGTCCGTAATGCGGTGTTCCGGGGAATCACCGAGGGTGCGCCTCCCTACCGGGGCATCGTCGAAGAGGCCTGGCCGTCCCTCGAGCACGTGACTGACCCGATGCTCTTTTACTGCGCCGACGGCGACCCCGATCAGATGACCGCGCATGTCACACAGATGATCGAAGAGATCGCCGCGTTCATCGACTTGGACACGATGCGCAGCGTGACGATGAGCGAATGGATACTCAAGTCATGACCGGTCGATGGAGCAGAGATGAGCTCGAGCGCGCCCATCAGCATTTCATCGACACGGCCAACCGGTGCGCCGCTTCCGGGGAGTGGCGTGCCTGGGCCGATCTGTTCACCGAGGACGCCCTCTACGTGGAGCACATGTTCGGCCAGTTCCATGGGCGCGATGAGATCCTTGCGTGGATCTCGGCCACCATGGCCCAGTGGCCGAACAGTGCGATGACCTCGTTTCCCCACACGTGGTGCGTATGCGATGAGGAGCGCGGCTGGTGGATCTGCCGCATAGAGAATCGGTTCCGTGATCCGGGCGACGGCTCGGTGCACCAGGCGCACAACATCACTGTGCTGCACTACGCCGGATCCATGCAGTTCTCCTACGAGGAGGACGCCTACAACCCCGCCAATTTCGCGCCGGTGGTGACGGGTTGGCTGGCGGCCTCTCGGGCGCAGGGCGCCCCGGCCCCGGCGCCGGCGCCGGCGGCGCAGCCAACGGGGGAGGGGTAGGCGGATGCATCGCAGCCGGCTCACCGGGGCCCTCTTCGACGTCCCGGCGGAGGATTACGGAGCCGAGATCGCATTCTGGTCCGGCGCATTGGGCATCCCCTCGATTCCCGATGACGACGACCCCGACTACGTGCGCCTCGAAGGGCTCTTCTCCGGCCTCGAGATCCTGGTCCAAAGGCTCGGACCGGGCGCGCCGGCCCGCATGCACTTCGATATCGAGAGCGACGACGTCGAAGCTGAAGTCGAGCGACTCGAGCACATGGGGGCGAGCCGGGTCCGGGCGATGGAGAGCTGGTGGATCATGCGCGACCCGGCCGGTCTCCTGTTCTGCGTCGTCGAGGTGCAGTCGCCCGAGGAGTTCGCCGCGGAGGCGACCATCTGGGACGACGAGGCGCTCTGAGTTAGCGGACGCCGTACCATCCCGGGCGCGAAGGGATGGCCCGGTGCATGCGGCCGGCCGCAGAGTGGATGGCGGGATCAGGCCTGCAGACCGACCATGGGGCGCCGCAGGCCTCTCTCGGCCAGTCTGGGGGTCACCCGGGTCCGGCCGAACTGCGCCAGAGGGATGATCAGGATGGCGAATATGGCGGCGACCAGGACGAGGTCGGGAAATATCCCGGCGGCGTACACCGTGCCGACGAGGTTCTTCACCGAGGACACGGCGACGAAGGCCTCGAAGGTGCTGATGGCGATGACGACTCGTCGCAGCCCCCCCGACAGCGCCGGTGCCACGACGATGATGCCCCAGGTGACGTACCAGCCCCACAAAATCGGACCCAGGAGGGCGACGACCAGCAGGGTCAATCCGAGGTTGCGCGGCACGTCGGCTGCCGACGAGCGGTGGAGCAACCACGCGCCGATGGCGGCGGCAACAGCCAATCCGATGACGCTCAGGACCGTGCGCGCCCCGAGCTGCGAGACGTGCAGGTGCACCAGGGACGCCACGCCCGCCACCACCTTGGAGACCGCATCGACGGGCGTGACTCCGGTGAAGGACTTGTTGGCCGCCGTGGATGTGCGGATCCATCCCCACCCGGTGCCGGAGACGATCGAGATCACCTCCATGGTGGCGAGCGCGATGAGCCCGGCGCCGAGGGTGTGCACGACCCTCCTGCGGATGGACGCGCCGGGACCGGCCCAGACCCATCCGAGGAACAGGACACCCAGCGCGGCCGGTGACTTCACCCCGGCCGCGACCGCACACAGCATGACCCCGGGGACGGTTCCCCACCGTTGCGCCACGGCGAGCCCCGCCACCAACAGGCCAAGCATGAGGGCCTCGTTGTGCGCCCCGCCGATGAGCGTGGTCAAAACGAGCGGGCACCCGGCTCCTAGCATCACCGCCCCCGCCGGATCCCGTCCGAGCCGGCGTGCCAACGAAGGAGTCGCCCCTACGACGAGCGCGAGCCCGGCCACTTCGAGCAGGCGTAGCAACAAGATGTCGGGAAGAATCTTGTGAGTGGAGGCCTTGTCGAGGACTCCGTCGATCGTCAAGAACGTGGGACCGTAGGGGGAGGGCGTGTTGGTCCACACCGTGTCGGGCATCGTGCTGAATGGGGTCGACCCCAGCACACCGGTGCCATAGTCGTAGGGGTCGATGTGGTGGCTCATCATCTCGCCCTGCCCGGCGTAGCTGTAGACGTCGCGGCTGAAGAGCGGCGGCGCGATGAGGAGTGGAAGCGTCCAGATGGCAATCACCAGCACGACTCGCTTCACCGGCACGCCGGGGTGCGCCGACAGATGGCGCAGTAGGCCGAACCAGACGCGGACGAGCAGGATCATCCCGCCATATACGGCGATCACGGCGTAGATCGGCGGGTCACCGTTGTTCGAGCCCATGGAGCCGAAGAGGCCACCCGGCATCCCGAAGAACCACGCGCCGGGCAGGTGGGTCTCGAACGCCGAACCCCCGAGCAGGGCTCCGACGGCGATGGCCAGCGTGGCGGCGAAGCCGAGCACAGCGGTAGGCATCAGGTGCCGCGCCGTCACCTCGGCGGTCATTCTGTCGCAATCCACGTTGTTCATCCTCGGAAATGCGCGGCTACGGGCGTCATTACGCTCCCTCGCGGGTGTCTCAGGCTAATCTCAGTTCCGGGGACAACAATGCCACCGTCACAGGGGTGAAATGTAGCTGTCACGGAACCGGAAGGTGCAGCATGCGAATTCTTGTCCTTGGGGGAGATGGATACCTCGGTTGGCCCACAGCGCTGCACCTCTCGAGCGCCGGTTGCGAGGTGGCCGTGGCCGACAACTTCGCCCGCCGAGGGTACGACCTCGAAATGGGGGTGGAATCGCTCGTCCCGATCGCTTCGCTGCAGCGGCGGGTGGAATGCTGGGAGGACGTCTCGGGGCACCAGATCGAGACCTTCATCGGTGACACGACCGAGGAGGCGTTCGTCTACGACATGGTGGGTCGGTTCCGCCCCGATGCCATTGTGCATTTCGCTGAGCAACGCAGCGCTCCCTACTCCATGGTCGACCGGAAGCACGCCGTGTACACCCAAGTCAACAACGTGGTCGGCACCCTCAACCTGCTCTACGCCATCGCGGACACCGACCCGGCCATCCATCTGGTGAAGCTCGGGACCATGGGCGAGTACGGCACTCCCAACATCGACATCGAAGAGGGATACATCGAGATCACCCACCGGGGGCGCACCGACGTGCTGCCCTTCCCGAAGCAGCCGGGCAGCTTTTACCACCTCTCCAAGGTGCACGATAGTCACAACATCGCCTTTTGTTGCCGCGCCTGGGGCCTGCGCGCCACCGATCTGAACCAGGGCGTTGTCTACGGTCAGTCGACGCCCGAGACGCTGCTGCATCCCGACCTGGCGACCCGTTTCGACTACGACGCCGTGTTCGGCACCGTTTTGAACCGCTTCGTGATCCAGGCGGCGGCGGGTCAGGCGCTCACCGTCTACGGCAAGGGCGGTCAGACGCGGGGATTCCTCGACATTCGTGACACGCTGGCCTGCGTGGAACTCGCCATCGAGAGCCCCGCCGCGGCCGGGGAGTTTCGGGTCTTCAACCAATTCACGGAGTCCTACTCGGTGAACGAGCTGGCCGAGAAGGTCGCGACGGCTGCCGGGGGAGCCGACATCGCCCACCTCGAGGACCCGCGGGTCGAGTTGGAGGAGCACTACTACCGAGCAGCGCACACCAAGCTGCTCGATCTCGGCCTCCTGCCCTTCCTGCTGGGCGACGACCTTCTGGGTGACCTCCTCGCTCTGGCTCGGGCGCACGTGCACCGGATCGAGCTGTCCGCGCTGGCGCCTCAGGTGATGTGGCGCGCCACCTCGAGCACGCTCTCACGACCGGGCCGGCCGAGGACTGTCAACGCGAACCGCGACTTCCCGCGTTGAGGTCATACGGAGGGGCGGCTCTGGGGGGCTCCGGCGCGCCGGCGGGCCCTGACCCGGTCGACGAATAGACGGTGCGTCGTTCGTAGGTGAGCGGGCACAGATGAGCAGGGCGCGCATCCGTATCGGGCCGCTATGGCCCTATGCCGTGCTGATCGGGATTCCGGCCGCCGGATTCATCCTGCCGGACCTCCTCGGCGGTCATCTCCTCATGACCGGCGACAACCTGCAACAGAACTACCCCCTGCACGTCCTGGTGGGCACCATGCTGCGCCACGGACAGCTGCCGTTCTGGAACCAGTACATCTTCAGTGGCACCCCACTGCTGGCCGGCTTCAATGCCGGAGCCTTTTATCCGCTGGTGGGCCTCTTCGTCATCCTGCCGGACCGTGCCGCCTGGATCGCCACCGAGGTCATTCTCTTCTCGCTCGTCGCTGTGGGGATGTACCTGTTCCTGCGCGCGCTGACCCTCTCCACGGTGGCATGCGTGCTCGCTGCCGTCACCTTCGCCTTCTCCGGCGTGGTGTTGAACCAGGTCAATCACGTGGACATGACCGAAGGATTCGCGTCCATCCCTTTCATGTTGCTGGCCGTGCTGCACATTGTGCGCGACGGGCGATGGCGTTGGTCCATACTGCTCGGCCTGGCGTTCGCCTTGGTGATCTTCGGTGGGGCGCCCGAGGCCATGCTCGACGAGGCGCTGCTGGTTCTCGCCTATGCCGCCATCTCGGCCGGGTTCGATCGTCTTCGCTGGTGGAGGGTGCTGACCCGCTGCGGTGTGGGCGCCGCGCTGGCGCTGGCGCTGGCTGCCGTCCAGTGGCTGCCCGGGATCGCCGCCATCTCCAATTCCCAACGCTCGGGGCTGGGCGACACCTTCGCGGCGACCGGCGGCTTCCCGAACCCCTATGGCCTCTTGTCGGTGGTGCCCTATCTCTTCGGTGGCTACGGCGCGATGGGGGAGCGCTCCTTCTTCGGGCAGTACAACCTGCCCGAGGTCGGCATCTACCTGGGCATTCTCCCCATCGTGGCCCTGGTCTCGCTGTGGCACCCGCGCTGGCCCTCACGCCTGGCGCGCCGCGAGCGCCTGACCTGGTACGCCGTCGGCCTCATCGGGCTACTGCTCGCCCTCGGGGCCGACACCCCGCTCGAGCACGTATTCAATGCCATTCCGCTCTATGGGCACCAACGCCTGCAGAGCCGCAACATGATCGATGTCTCCGTCGCCGTCTGCGTGCTGTTCGCCGGTTGGTTGGACCGCCGGACCGACTCGGGCGGGGCGTGCGTGCGGTTCGACCGCTGGGTGGGTTTCATCCCGTTCGGGGTCGTCCTCGCCGTCGGAGGCTGGGCCATCTTCGATCCCGGCTCCCTCATCTCGCTGGCCATGGTCTCCTCCACGCCGAGCGAGGTGCACACGGTCCGGGAGGCCACCATTTTCGCACTCGGCTTCAGCGCGGGTGCCGGCGTCATCGTGTGGCTCCGCTCGGTCCTGCCCTACCGCTACTGGATGAGCGCCGCCGCCGTCTTCACGCTGATCGACCTCGGTCTGGCGGCCGGAACCAGCCAGCTGATCTACGCCCCGTCCAACGATGTGGTGGCGGGCGACACCACCGTGGAGAGCTACATCGCGGCGCACCTGCCGGCCGGCGGCCGGTTCGACGTGTACGACCCCGAGGGGTACGCCAACGGGTTGAACAACTTCACGACGGGCCTGCCGGACGACAACGTGCTCGCGCGCCTCCCTTCGGTGGGCGGCTACGCCTCCATCGTGAGCGGGAGCTACAACTCGATCACGTTGACGCATCAGAGCGGAGATTTCAATGTTCCCCAGCTCCAAAATGGCCAATTCACAGAGCTGGATCTCCAGGACATCGTGACGGCCCCCGAATACTTCCTCCTGGCCCTACAGACCACGCCGACGACGCTCGCCGGAGTGCGCCAGGAGTCCGAGGTGCATGGTCAGGACCCCATCCTCCCGATGGGGATCGCGGCCAATGTCCAGGGCAACGGCTACAACTTCTACCCGGCTCCGCGAGCGACCCTGGTTGCCGGAGAGACCAGCGCATGGTTCTTCGGCCGGACGCTCGCCCCGGCACGAGCGAGCGTCCTTCTCGCCTCGCCTGCGGCGGGCGGGCAGATCCGCTTCGGCAAAGTGGGCGACACCGGGGCGACACGGTGGGGGCCTGCCGTGGCGGTCGCCCCCGGCGCCCAGGAGGTCAACGGGGCATTGCCACCCGGTAACGCCACCGGCCTGGCCGTTCAGGTCGTCTCGGGCCGGCTGCCGCCGCATCAGGTGGTCGTCCTCATTGGGGGGCGGGCCTACGAGTTGGACGGTCCGCTCTCGGGTTCAGTGCGCCCCGGCGCCTGGCGCCAGCAGGGGTCGATAGACGACTACACCCTCTTCGTACGGACCCAGCCTCCGACGCCCCTGCACGCGGCAGCAGGTACCGGCGGGCCGGCGCCGCGCATTGAGGTGCTCTCGAGCACGGCGAATGCAGAGTCCATCCGTGTGCGTACGTCCACGCGCATGGTGCTGGTACGCGACGTGGGTTGGGACCGCGGCTGGCACGCGTCCATCTCCGAGGACGGAGGGCCCTCCAGTGCGGTGGCGGTCACGCAACATGGCTTGGTGCAGCAGGTGCGACTTCCCGCCGGTACCGATGTCGTCACGTTCAAGTACAGTCCGCCGCATTGGCTCGTGGCCAGTGCCCTCACCGAGGGGTCGGCGCTGCTGTTGATCATCCTCTTGGTCGATACCGTGCTGCGGCGCCGGGGCAACCGCGGGATCACGGGCCGACGCGGCCGGGGTGGTCGCGTGCGCGGGGCGGGGAGCGAGGGTGCCGAGCCCGAACCGGCGGCTGCGTTCGGCCTCGATGCGCACAAGGGCCCGGATTAACCAGAAAGGCCCGGACGAAGCAGAAGGGCCCGGATCAGCAGAAGGGATGGGCCAGCGTGAGGAGGAACTCCCCTTCGTCGGCGCCCCACATGCCGTCGACCACGAAGCCGGCGTCATGCAACTCCGCCTCGATCCGCGCCGGAGTGAACTTGGCGCTGATCTCGGTCAACATCTCTTCGTGCGCGGCGAACTGGACGGAGATCCCGGCCTCCTGCAGCTTCACGTCGGTGGCATGCTCGGCCCGCAGTCGCATCTCGATCCACTGTTCGTTCTCGTTCCACCGTGCCACGTGGGTGAACTGGTCGGGGTCGAAGTCCCCGCCCAGTTGTTCGTTGAGCACGTGGAGCACGTTCTTGTTGAAGTCGGCGGTGACGCCGGCGGCGTCGTCGTAGGCGGCGACCAGGCGCCGGCGATCCTTCACCAGGTCGGCGCCGAGAAGGAGCGAGTCGTCGCTCGACATGGTGCAGTTGAGATCGAACAGGAATCGGGCGCGCCGGGCCGGGTCGAGGTTGCCGATCGTTCCACCCAAGAAGGCCACCATGCGGCGGCCTTCAGTGGGGATCTCGGCCAAATGCTCGCTGAAATCACCGATGACCAGGTGCACCGCCAGAGATTCGTACTCGCTGGAGAGCGTGGAGGCGGCATCGCGCAGGAACTCGTCGCTGACGTCGAAGGGGATGTACGTGGCCAGGGTGCCGAAATCCTGCAAGGCGCTGAGGAGCACCCGGGTCTTTTCACACGCCCCCGCGCCGAGCTCGACAAGGGTGTCGGCTTTGGAGAGTTCGGCGATGGTCCGGGCGTACGTCTCCAAGAGGTGGCGCTCCGCGCGGGTGGGGTAGTACTCGGGGAGCCGGGTGATCTGCTCGAAGAGCTGGCTGCCCCGCTCGTCGTAGAACCACACGGGCGGGATGGACTTCGAGGCGGACTGCAGCCCATCGATGGCGTCGGCGCGCATGCGCTGGCGCACGTCGTCCCGCGTCAGATGGACGTCGATGGTGTAGCTCATCGCGATCAGGGATCCTGCGCCAGCCGGACGCCGCTGAAAGCCCAGCGGGCTCCGGGCGGGAAGAAGTTCCGGTAGGTGGCCCGGGAGTGCCCGGGCGGGGTGGCACAGCACCCACCGCGCAGGACGTACTGGCTCACCATGAACTTGCCGTTGTACTCGCCGACGGCGCCGGGAGCGGCCCTGAAGCCGGGATAGGGCGTGTACGCGCTCGAAGTCCATTCCCACACGTCGCCGTAGAGCGCGTTGTTGTCGATGGCCGGTTGCGGGTGGGGTGCCCCCCCGTGGAGGAAGTTGTTCCCCGCCGCGGCGGTGGCAGCCACCGTCTCCCACTCGGCCTCGGTGGGCAGCCGCATCCCGGTCCAGTGGGCGTACGCATCCGCTTCGTAGTAACTCACGTGACAAACCGGCTCATCGGGGTCGACCGGCCGCACGCCCGACAGCGTGAACTGCTGCCACGGGGCGCCTTCGTTGTCGCGGAACCAGTAAAGAGGGGACTGCCAGCCTTGGCCCATGACGACCGACCAGCCGTCGGAGAGCCAGAACTCGGCCCGGCTGTAGCCGCCGTCCTCCATGAACGACATCCATTCGCCGCAGGTGACGGGTCGATCGGCCAGGGCGAACGGGCCCAGGTGCACCAGGTGCCGGGGGAATTCGTTGTCGAAGCCGAAGCGCTGCCCGTCGTGGCCGATCTCCACCACGCCGCCCTCGTGCTCGATCCACCCGGCCTTGGGTGGCGCCTGCCCCGAGGCGGACCCTTCCCCGGCACAGGGAAGGTACGCCGGCAGGAGTGGGTTGCGCGAGAGGACATTCTTGATGTCCATCAGCAGCAGTTCCTGGTGCTGTTGCTCATGGTTGAGGCCAAGGATGACCAGATCGGGTACGCCGGGGTCGAGCGCACCGCGCAGGAGAGAGCCCATGGCTTCGTCGACGAACTCCCGGTAGCGGGCCACTTCGGCGATCCCGGGACGTGAGATGAGCCCCCGCTCGGACCGCGGGTGCCGGTCACCGAGTGCCTCGTAGTACGAGTTGAAGATGTAGGCGTAGGCATCGTCGTACGGGCGGTAGCCGGCGACATGGGGGGCGAGGATGAACGTCTCGAAGAACCAGGTCACATGGGCCCGATGCCACTTGGTCGGGCTGACGTCGGGCATGGACTGCACGGTCTGGTCCTCGGCGCTCAGGGGCGCGGCCAGGCGCTCCGTCGTGGCGCGCACCTCGGCGTAGGCCACCGGGAGATCGGATGTCGTGGCAAGCCCGCTGTCCTCGGACATCAGATCCTTCCGTTGGCCGCTCTGTTCCGCCCAAAGCCGGGACGTGGTTCGGCGAATCGTCCTGGTCACCCTACCCAGATGTTCCCCGGCGCAAGCGCGCACCCCCACCCGCCTCTGCGCCAGGGTCCGGGGGTGATCTCCGGGGTCGTCGGCGCCGCGTGACACTCGGGTTACCCGTAGCATCTCGTCGATGACCGTCACTGCGACCTATGGGGGAACCGGGATCGCACGCAGCGACCGAACGGTCGTTGTCGAGGGCAACCACTACTTCCCCGCTGAGGACGTCCGAGAGGGTGTGCTCGAGGCATCGGAGACACACTCGACGTGCCCGTGGAAGGGCGTGGCGAGCTACTACGACGTGGTCGTGGGGGAGCAGCGCAATCCCGACGCCGCCTGGTACGACCCGACGCCCAAGGGCGCGGCCCAGGAGATCACCCACCGGGAGGCTTTTTGGAAGGGTGTCGAAGTCAGCGTGACGTAGCGCGCCACGTCAGGGGCGTCACGCCAGCACCTTGCGACGGAAGTTGCGCAGCCCGAGTGTCAAGAAGACGGCGCTGAAGGCCAACAGGGCCGGATAGATGACGTAGAGGTGCATGTGTGTCGAGTTGGTGAACGCGGCCCGCATGCCGTCGTTGACGTAGATGAGCGGGTTGATCAACACGACAGTCTGCAGCCAGTGCCATGCGCCGAGCTTGACCGGCGCCAATCGTGTCCATTGGTAGTAGGTGCCGCCGAGGAACGTGATGGGCAGCACGATGAACCCGAACATCAAGCCGAGATTGCGCGGCTCGAAGCTCGTCCCGAGGAGGAGGCCGAGGGAGGTCATGGCCAGGCAGGACAGAGGAACGATCGTGAGGATGAAGAGCCAGTGCAGGTTGATGTGTGCCTCGACGCCGGAGGCATGGACAACAGAGGCGATCGGCAGGACGAGGATTGCCGACAGCAGACCCTGCGCCCCTCCCGAGAGCACCTTGGAGATGGCCACCAACCAGATCGGGCAGGGTGCCTGCACGCGATCCTCGATTTCTCGGGTGAAACCGAACTCCTGCGCCAGCTGCATAGCTACTGCCTGTATGCCCTGGAACATGATGGAGAGGCCCACAACCCCGGGCACGAGCACCGTGGCGAAGGCCGACTCTGCGCCGGGCACGCTGGAGGCGCCGATGCCCTGGCCGATCTTCGGGAAGACGTAGAGGAAGACGAAGCACAGCAGGAACGGTTGGACGAGGGTGCGGACGGTGAACTCGACCAGGTGCTTGCGGAGCACGACGAGATCGCGCAGGATCAGGGCGCGCAACGAGATCCAGCTGGCTGCGGTGGCAGAGCGCGTCGGTGCGGTTGCCACACGGCGCACCGACGTAGGGCCGACCACGGCCGCCAGAGGTTGGTCGGGTGCGGTGGTAGTAGCCATCAGTCGCGCAGGTCCTTTCCGGTCAGGCCGATGAAGACGGTCTCGAGGGTGGGTTCGGCCACCGAGAGGTCGGCCAGTGCGAAGCCCTCTGCGTCGGCCGCCTCGACCACTCTCGGCACCAGACGGTCGGCGCCCTTCACGTGCAACTCGACCCCGCCGGGGATCGTGCGGGTGCGGGCGACACCCTCGACGCGGCGCGTGAAGGCGGCGGCGAGGGCCTCGGGGTCCCCGTCGGACTTGACCGTCACGATGGTGTCCGCCTCGACGCCGCGTTTGAGTTCGGCCGGCGTGTCGAGAGCCAGGATCCGGCCGTGGTCCATGATGGCCACGCGATCGCAGAGCTGATCGGCCTCTTCCATGTAGTGCGTGGTGAGCATGATCGTCTGTCCCTGGGTGTTGAGGTCCCGCAGCAGGTCCCACAGCGCCAGGCGCCCCTGGGGGTCAAGCCCGGCCGTCGGCTCGTCGAGGAACAGGACGGCGGGGCGGTGGAAGATGGCGCGGGCCACCATCAGCCGTTGGGCCATCCCACCCGAGAGGGCGTAGACCGACGCTTTGGCGAAGCGCGTGAGCTGGAATTGCTCGAGTAACTCGTCGGCCATCTGCTTCGACTCGCGGGTGCCCATCCCGAAGAGGCGACCATGGAAGTAGAGGTTCTCCCAGGTCGTCAGCTGACGATCGAGCGTGTTCTGCTGGGACACCACGCCGATCATCTGCTTGGCCAGAGTGGGGTGTGCCACGACGTCGATGCCACCGACGTAGGCGCGGCCTCCGGAGGGGATCACCCGGGTTGTCAGCACGCCGACGGTCGTCGTCTTGCCGGCGCCATTCGGGCCGAGAAGCCCGTAGACCTCGCCCATGTCGATGTGCAGATTGAGACCGTCCACGGCCCGGAAGTCGGTACCCGGATAGGTCTTGACCAGATCGACGGTCTCGATGATGGGTTTGCCGACGCGGTCGCTCGAGCTGGGCACGCCGTGGAAGTCGGTCGTCGCGGTCATCGTTCCTTCAGCGTACTTTCCCGCCCCTTTGCCACCGATCAGTCCTCGGCCAGAATCTGATAGAGCTCCTTGCGGGCCTTCTGCACGACCGCGATGCCGCGCTCGACTTGCGCGTTCTCCCCGGCGCCCGAGAGCTGTTTGGCCGCGCTCATGAGCTGGGTGACGGCGAGGCGGAGCGTCCGGATCTGCTCGTCACCCTCACCGCCGGCCTGCCACGGCAGCGGGGCATCGTTGGATGCTTCGGTGGTGCCGGCGTCGGTCAAATGGAAGATTCTCGTCCCGTCCTTTTCGGAGGATCCGACCATTCCCTCGTCTTCGAGCATCTGCAGATGGGGGTAGACCGAGCCCGGGCTGGGTCGCCACAGCCCGCCGCTCATCTCCTCGAGCCGGCGCATGACGGCGTAGCCGTGGGCGGGGCCGTCGCGCAGGGCGGACAGGATGGCGCGGCGGATGTCGCCGCGGCGCATGCGGCGCCCGCCGCCCCAGCCGCCCCTTTCGCCGCCCCATCGGCCCCGTCCACCCCCGCCGCCCCAGGGGTCGCCGTCCGGAGCGGGGCCCCGTCGCATGCCGCGCTGGCCCCTGAGTTGATCATGTGGATAGTGCTGGTCGTGTCCCATGTGGTGGCTCCTTGTCGTTTCGTGGTGTCTGGCTGTGTCGTGGTGTCGCACGTTCGGTCCTGTCCCGTCGTGTCTTTCAGTAACACTAACGATATATCACAACAGTATGGCGATGTGACGAAGCGATGTCAAGGAGTCACGGGAAGGAGATGGCGCCCGGGCGCGTCGGTGTGGGCGCGGGCCGAGGGCGCGGGCCGCCGACGGGTGCGGCCCCCACACCGGGCAGGTCATCCCTCGGGAGGGGTCCGGTGTGCTTCCGATCGATATCCGTCACGGTGCTGCCGCCTCGCCCGAGGTCGGCGGACCTGATCTATGGGCGAAGTCCCGCCAGCAGGTGCCTCGCGGCGGAACGGAAGCGCTTGATATCGCCAAAGGATCGGGCGATCAGCATGGCCCCCTCGAGACCGCTCACGATTGAGCGCGCCTCGTCCAGTGGAGATCCGGCAAAGCGCAGCGTTCCATCGTCACGACCCTGCTTCAACACCCCGGCCAGCCACTTTTCGTTCTTCTCGAAAAAGAGGGTCACCGCGTCCCGCATTTCTTCAGAGAGGGTTTCGTAATCGGCAGCCAACATGCCGCACAGACACATCCTCTGCCGGCGCAGTACGTCGGCATAAAGTTCGGCGTACGCATTGAGCTTGCCAAGAGAATCGGCAATGGATTCGTCGATTTGGGCCAGTGCCCCGGCGAATCGGATCGCATAGCGATCGATCAGCGCCTTTCCAAGTTCTGACTTACTTGGGTAGTGATAGTGGAGTGCGGCATTGGTGAGACCCAGCTCACCGGCGACATCGGCATAGCTGAAGGCATTGAATCCGCGCATCTGGACCAAGCGCTCCGCCACATCGAGGATGTGGTTCGCCGTGTCAATCCGCCCATCCTGCGCCTGTTTCATTCAGCTCATCCTCACAGATCACTGGAGCAGGTCCGAGGTTACCTCTTGGCTTCTACCTTCTAGTAGGTAAGGTTAGTCGTCGGAGGGCAGAGCACCAATGAGAGGCGGTTGTGATGCACCACGCGGAGCATCGAACGTTCGCACAGCCCGATGCGGTCCGGGAGTTCCCTCACGGCAGGGCCGAGATCGTCAAGGTCGGGAACGGCGAAGTAGGGCGCTACACCTTCGAGCCCGGATGGCGCTGGTCCAACGACGTGAAGCCCATCGCCGGCACGGTCAGCTGCGAGGCTCCCCACTTCCAATTCCACGTCAGCGGGCATTTGGCGATCCTCATGGACGACGGGACAGAGATTCTCGCCGGTCCAGGCGAGATCACCTCCTTGCCGAGCGGACACGATGCGTGGGTGGTCGGCGATGCACCGGTCATCACCGTGGATTGGTTCGGTGCCGGCATCTACGCGACCCGATCGGAGTCACAAACCGGAGCGGATCCGGCCTGAATAGAAAGGGGCTCGAATGGCCCGGAAAATGATTGACTGCCGTAAGGTGCCAAACGACATCGGCTGCACGCTTACCATCGCAGGGACAGAGGAGGAGACTCTGGAAGCGGCGGTCTCGCATGCTGTTGCCAAGCACGGACACCAGGACACGCCTGAACTCCGGGAGATGATTCGATCCGGCTTGGAGGATGTCTCACCGGCCATGGCGTAGCGGTCCGAGGAATGAGTTCCCTCGCGGTCGTGCAGACATTCGGGGCGGCCTGGGGGGCGCATGACCTGGACGCAACACTGGCGCTCGTCACCGACGACTGCGTCTTCGAATCGACGGAACCGGGACCGGACGGCGCCCGCTACGAGGGTCGGGATGCCCTACGGCGGGCCTGGCAACCGATATTCGACGACATACACGCTGCCTTCGAGGTCGAGGAGATATTCGCTACGGCAGACCGGGTGGTACAGCGCTGGCGCTATTCGTGGGTGGACGGTCACATCCGGGGTGTCGACGTGTTCTTGGTCCGTGACGGGCTCGTCGCGGAGAAGCTCTCCTACGTGAAGGGTTGACAGGACCCCCGCCCGACCCGATGGGCGAGCGGATCCCGGGTCAGAGCTTGACGGCGGACAGACGCTCCAGGACTGCGGCCGCCTCGGTCACGAAGCGCCGCACGAGCTCCCCGGCCGGGATCAATTCGTGGATCGCACCCACGCCCTGGCCGGCCGGGTAGCACTCCCGGTCCACGTCGACCCCCTCGGTGAAGGAATCACCCCCCAGGTGCATGACGCCGGAGCTGTAGGCGAGGCCGAGCTGTTCGGGGAATTTCTTGATCTCGTCAGGATGGGTGTCGAAGTGGTCGGTGTAGCGGTTGCGGACCACCCGCATCGTCTTGCCCGAATAGGCCCGGCTGACGGTGGTCTCGTCCTCCCGGCTGGCCAGGAGCCGCTCCTTGTAGCCGAGCACCCCCCGGGCCTCCGGAGTGGCGATGAAGCGGGTCCCCACCCAGATCCCGTCCGCGCCGAGCGCGAGCGCGGCGGCCAGGCCACGCCCGTCAAAGATCCCTCCGGCCGCCACGACGGGAACCCGGTCGCCGACGGCGTCGACGATCTGGGGGATCAACGGCAATGACGCCACTTGCCCTGTGTGGCCACCGGCTTCGGTGCCCTGTGCCACCACGAGGTCACACCCGGCGTCGACGGCGCGCACGGCATGCTCGACCTTGCCGCACATGCTCACCACGAGCACGTCGTTGGCGTGGCATTGGGCGACGACCTCGGAAGGGACACCGAGCCCGGCCACGAATGCCGTGGCGCCGGCCTCAATGATGAGCTGGACCTGCGCGGCCAGCCCGCCGGGCATGGCGGTCAACAGGTCGACCCCGAACGGCTTGCCCGTCACCGAGCGCACGGCGGCCATCTCCGCCACCATCTGTTGGTCGCCCATGGTCGAGGCGCCGAGGCAACCGAAGCCACCGGCTTCGGAGACGGCGGCGGCCAGAGCGGCGTACGACACGCCCCCCATGCCGGCCAGCATCACTGGGTGCTCGATGCCCAGCAATTCGGTCAATCGAGTGCGCATGGGGATCCACCTCCTTCAGATGGTGGCCGGCAGGGTAGCCGAGCCGGGCTACGCCGGGAAGCGGTCGATCAGCCGTGCGTAGCGGAACCGGATGTCAGCCAGGTCGTTTGGCTCGGTCACCGACTCCTCGGCGCTGCGAAGAATCATGTCGGCTTGGCGCGTCAAGATCCGCCGTTGCTCGTCCGATGTCGTGTCGTTCATGACGGAGGAGAGGGCATCGAGCATCCGGATGATGACCGCAGGCATGCCGCGCGACGACTGGCGGATCTTGTCGAAGGCGCGGTTGGCCATCCGCTCGTAGGAGGGATCCGACTCGATGAGCCGCACCCGCCCTTCTTCGTCGCGGTACACACCCTCGGCGAGCTCGCGGCCCGAGACCCGCCCCAATCCGGCCGCCAGCCAGTCGATGCAGGTGAGCGCCGTGAACGTGTCGTTCACCGCGGGCGAGAGCGCCCGGATGGCGATCTCGACGAGCTGATCGATGGCAAAGACGGGATCCTGCATGAGGGTGCGGTGCGGGCCGGTGACATGGGCCTTGGCCAGGGCGGCCTCGACCTGCGCCGCCGCGCCACCCGGCCAGACGGTGGCCAGCGGCTGCCCGGAGACGATGAAGTGACCAGGCCTGTGATCCAGGCGCACCACGGCGTCGAGGTGGGCGGCGATGTCGACCAGCTGGGCGTAGCCAACGAATTGGAGATAGCCGCTCGCGTGGGAGGGCACGGTGGCCCCCCTCTCGTTGATCAGCGCGATGAGCTCGGGCACCGAGCGCCCGGTGTCGAGTTGGGCGCGGGGGGCCGAATCACCGGGGCGGAGCGGGAACTCGGCGTCGATCGCACGGGTCAGGTCGCGGGCGATGCCGGCGATCACCTCGGGCAGCTGAATGGACTTGGCGATGTGGTGGATGAAGTAGATGAGGACGCCCAGGTCCACGAGCAGGAGTGCCTCGGCGACGGTGATCGTCAGATGGGGAACGAACGCGCCACGGGAAGTGGACGTGATGGAGCCGAGCGCGAGGACCGAGTAGACGAACGTGGCCACGAAGATTCCCAGCGTCAACTGGTTGCCGACGTCGCGCACGAAGTTGCGCATCATGCGCGGACCAAATTGCTGGGAGGCCAGCGTGAGGGCCAGGATCGTGATGGAGAACACGACGCCCACCACGGTGATCACCGCCGCCGCGATGGCGATGAGCACCTCGCGGCCGCCATCGGGGCTTTCCGACCTGATCCAGAACGGGAAGGTGATGTGGCCGTGGTAGGCCGCCCAGTCGATCTCCAGCGTCACCACGAACAAGAGGGCGGCGAAGACGATGAGCACGGTGGGGACGAGCCAGAACGTGGTGCGGAGTGACTCCCAACGCCAGCTGGGCAAGCTCGCCCGATCCGTGCGCCACGGCCGTGCCGGCCCGCTCAAGCCGGCGTCGTCATCCATCGACTGAGCCCACCACGGCGCGCCGCGCCGGGGCGATGGTGGCGGCGGGCTGGTGGTCAGGGTTGGTCATGGCGCGGTCCTTCGCTCGCCGACCAGTCTTCCCGGCTCACCTTGCGCCCGAAGAGTAGCCGGTGTGCTCACAGCGACCTGCCGCCGGCGTTACGGTGAAGACACCGGTGCCCCGAGGAGATGAGTCGTGAGGAGAACAGCGTGACCATCGCGGTGCCTCCGGCGTCCGAGCAGATCACCAAACGTCGGCTCTGGTTCATCCTCGGCGCGCTCTTGCTCGGGATGTTGCTGGCCGCTCTGGACGGCACCATCGTCTCGACCGCGCTGCCCACCATCGTGGGAGACCTTCACGGGGGTTCTCACCTGGCCTGGGTAGTGACGGCGTATCTGTTGTCGTCCACCGTCTCGACACCGCTGTGGGGCAAGCTGGGGGACCAGTACGGACGGAAGTTCTTCTTCCAGGCCGCCATCGCCATCTTCGTGGTCGGATCTGCCCTATCGGGTTTCAGCCACACCATGACCGAGTTGATCGCCTTCCGCGCCGTTCAGGGACTGGGGGGCGGGGGCCTTCTGGTGGGCTCGCAGACGATCATCGGCGACGTCGTCTCTCCTCGGGAACGGGGTCGCTACATGGGACTGTTCGGTGCCATGTTCGGCGTCGCCACCGTCATCGGGCCGCTCATCGGTGGGCTCTGCGTGACCTACCTCTCCTGGCGCTGGGTCTTCTACATCAACCTGCCACTCGGGGTACTGGCTCTCTTCGTGACCGGAGCCGTCTTACCCGGGTCGCTGGCGCGGGTGCACCACACGATCGACTACCTGGGGACCCTCATGCTCTCGGGGGCGGCCACCGTGCTGATCATCTTCGCCAGCCTCGGAGGTATCTCGTGGAGCTGGGGGTCCGATCAGAGCATCGGCCTGGCGGTGGGTGGGGTCGTCCTGACGCTTCTGTTCCTTCTCGTGGAGCAACGAGCCCGGGAGCCGGTGGTGCCGCTCAGGCTCTTCCGGGTGCGCGTGTTCACGGCCGCCAGTGCCATCGGGTTCGTGGTGGGCTTCGCCATGTTCGGCGCGCTGACCTTCCTCCCGCTGTTCTTGCAGAACGTGAAGAACGTCAGCCCGACGTTGTCGGGACTGCGCCTGTTCCCCCTCATGCTGGGGTTGCTCGGCTCGGCCATCGTGTCGGGCCGACTCGTGACCCGATGGGGCCGCTACAAGATCTTCCCGATCGTCGGCGGCGTGCTCATGACGGCGGGGGTCTACCTCATGTCCCTCATCGGTATCCATACGGGAACCTGGGTCACTGCGGGCTACATGTTCGTGTTCGGCGTCGGCCTGGGCCTTGTCATGCAGGTGCTCGTCGTGGCCGTGCAGAACGCCGTTTCGTATCAGGACCTCGGCGTGGCAACGTCCAACGCCGTCTTCTTCCGCATGATCGGTGGATCCTTCGGCACGGCCGTGTTCGGCGCCATTTATGCCAACGTGCTGTCCTCCAAATTGCGGCCGCTCATCGCCGCGCTTCCGAAGAGCATCGCGTCGAGGTTCAACCTCGACACCCAGGACCCTTCCGCCCTCCACGCGCTGGCGAAGGTGGATCCTGTGGTGTACGGCAAGGTCATCGCTGGGATCACCACGGCCGTGCAGACGGTCTTCTTGGTGGCCGTCCCCATCTCCGCGGTGGCCTTCTTCCTCAGCTGGCTCCTGCCCGAGCTCGCCCTGCGCAAGTCGATCGAGACCGTCGATCTCGGTGAGGGCTTCGGGATGCCGGACTCGCGTTCGTCGCTCGAGGAGATCCAGCTGGCACTGGAGCGTTTCTCCAGCCGGGAGAACCGGAACGAGCTCTACGAGACGCTGGCCCAGCGGGCCGGCATCGACCTGCCACCGCGGTCGTGCTGGCTCCTCTACCGGTTGGCCGACCGGCCGGCGTGCACGGTGAAGGAGGTAGCGGCGCGCTTGAAGGTCGACAGCGCCATCATCCGCTCGGCGGTGGACGGTCTGATCGCCGCCGGCATGGTCGCCGAGGTCCAGCGCGGCGACGACCCCGACCTGGCGTTGACACCGGCCGGCACGGATGCCATCGACCGCCTGACCGAAGCGCGGCGCAGCGGGTTGACCGAATTGCTGGAAGGGTGGAACCCAAAGGAGCACCCCGAGGTGATCGAGATGGTCAGGAAGTTGGCCAACGCGCTGTTGGCCGACGACGACCGCATGGTCGACGACGCGCTCCCGCGCCCACCGGTGGCCGCAGCCGGGCTCGCCTCGTAGGAATCACTGGCGCACGAGGGCGGCCCGGAGCCGGTCCTTGGCGGCATCGTCCGCGCCGATGGCATCGAGGCCGAGCAGTGCCGCCCCCAGCACCGGCGGCGCGCTGAGCCGGCGCAGGATCGCACGGGGGGCCGCGTCCTGGATCCCATCCGCGACCCGGGCATGGAATGCGGCGTCGTCGGTGTCGAATACGCCGCCGCCCAGGACCACCTCGACCTCCAAGTCGCGTACCCCCAGCCGGTTGATGGCGGCCCGGGCGAAGGTGCTCACCTCGTCGGCCAACATGTCCGCCGCCTGGCGCGCCGGCTGGTCACCATCGGCGGCTGCGTCGAGGAGCACCCGCGCCAGCTCGAAGATCTGGCCGTAGGGGATGGTCCCGGTGTAGATCCCGCTCAGCACCGCATCGGCGTCGGGCTGCCCGAAATGGGCGGGCACCCGCTCGCTGAGCAGGGTGGGTGCCCCCCGCCCGTCGCCGGCGCGCAGCGCCAGCCCGAGTGCTCGGACGCCCAGCCATGACCCGCCTGGGGCGAAGTCTCCCGAGAGCTCGGCCAGGGCCGGAAAGCGGACCGACTGCCCGTCAGGGCCCACGCCGGCGCAGTTCATCCCCGTCCCGCAGACGACGCCGATGCCCCAGGTCGACTGCGTGCCCGCCCTCGAGACGGCGAACGTGTCGTTGCGCAGCAGGTCGGTCCCCGTCCAGCCCCGGAGCGCGATGGCCGGGCGCAGTCGCTCCTCGTCGACGGGGAGATCGATGCCGGCCAGGCAGTAGACGCCCGTGTCACAGAGGGGGAACGGTGGGTCGACGATGCCCGCGGCCGTGAGCACGGACGCGATGGCTTCTCCCACCGCGTCAACCGCGGCGTCGACGCCCACGAGCTGGTGGTTGCTCGGGCCGGCGCGGGCGCGGCCCAGCAACGTGCCGTCGGCGGCCACGAGCACGGCGTCGGTCTTCGAGCTCCCGCCATCGAGGGCCAGCAAGACGGGCACCATCTGGTTGGGCATTCCCGGATAGTACGTTGCCCGTGTGGGGATCAAAGTTGCCGTCGCGGGAGGTGGGAGCACCTACACACCGGAGCTGGTGGAGGGACTGTGCGACCACGAAGACCGGATGGTCGTCGACGATCTCGTCCTGCTCGATCCGAGCGAGGAGCGCCGGGTGGTAGTTGGGGACCTCTGCGAGCGTATCTTGCGCACACGAGGCTGGAGCGGATCCTTCTCCACCACGGATGATCGGCATGCCGCCCTCGAAGGTGCCGATTTCGTCGTCGTCCAATTGCGCATCGGGGGGCAGGCGGCCCGTCACGTCGACGAGACACTTCCCGTCGGTTTCGGGTGCCTCGGGCAGGAGACGACGGGAGCCGGAGGTCTGGCCAAGGCCTTGCGCACAGTGCCCACGGTGCTCGAGCTGGCCGAGGAGACGGCGCAACGAGGCAATCCGGGGGCTTGGTTCGTGGACTTCACCAACCCCGTCGGCATCGTCACCCAGGCCCTGCTCGACGAAGGGCACCGTGCCGTGGGCCTGTGCAATGTGGCCATCTGGGCCCAACGCCGGCTGGGGCACTACCTCGGCGTCGATCCCGACGGCGTCGAGATCGAGCACGTCGGACTGAACCATCTGACCTGGATCCGCTCGGCCCGCCTGGCGGGAGAGCCCGATGACCGGCTGCCCGAGCTCTTCGCGCGCTTCGGCCCCGAGCTCGAGCTCGAGAGCGGCGTCCCGATCGAGGCGCTCAAGTTGCTGGCCGCCCTTCCGTCCTACTACGTGCACTACTACTACCAGCACGACGCCGAAGTGGCCCAACAGTCCGTCCCCGGACACCGCTCGCGGGCCGAAGTCGTGGCCGAGCTCGAGGCAACCCTGCTCGAGGAGTATCGCAATCCCGAGCTCGTCACCAAGCCGAAGGCCCTCTCCTATCGCGGCGGTGCCTTCTATTCGCTGGCCGCGGTGCGGCTGATGGCCTCGCTCCACGCCGGCACGGGCGACGTGCAGGTCGTCGACATGCGAAACGACGGCGCCATCCCCGGCCTACCCGACGACGCCGTCATCGAGACGCGTGCCGTGGTCGATGCCAGCGGCGCCCATCCGCTGCCGCAGCGGCCGCTCCCGCCCGAGATGCTGGGGCTCGTACAACACGCCAAGGCCTACGAGCGGCTGGCCGTCAGGGCAGCCTGCTCGGGGAGCCGCGACGATGTCGTGCGCGCGCTCCTCACCAATCCGCTCGTCGGGCAGTATCCGCTGGCCGCCGAGCTGGCCGACGCGCTCCTGGCGGCCAACCGCCACCACTTGCCCCGTTTCTTCCGGGAGTGATGGCCTGCCCTACCCCGCATTGTCGGTCGGCTGCGTCGTCGTCGACTGTGCCCGAGAGGTCGTCGTGGTGGTGGCCCCTCCCGGCCCGGGCGCAGTGGTGGTGGTCGTGGTCGGCGTCGGAGCCACGAACGGGATCGTTTCCCCCCTCTCGGAGGCTTGGCTGGTGGTCGGGGTGGCCGACAGGTTCGTGCAACTGCGCGCCGCGTTCCAGCTCTGCAGCGCGGCGGCGGCCGGAGTTCCGCTGAGGGGTTGGGGCAGGCCGGCGACGTCGGTCGCCGGACGGAATGTCGCAGCGACGATGTGCCGGCCGATCGCCGTGATGAGAAGTGAGCCGCTGTCGGTCTCAGGGGCGGTGTTGTCGTAGAAGGCGAAGTTGCCCAGCCCGTAATCGACGTAGGCGTCGCCGAGGTAGCCGCCCCCGAGGAGGACGTGCGCGTTGGAGCCGATCACGACATCGGCCCCGGCCTTCACCAACTCCTGGGCCAGCGGCGCCTGTTGCGGTACGGGACACGTGTTCGTCTCGGCACCCCAGTGCAGGTAGACGACGACCGTGTCGGCCGTGCGGCGGACCGCCTGAACAGCGCGGATCAACTGTGTGGGATTGAGCGCGGAGGCGACCCCGCCCTGGCTCGAGGTGGCCGTCCAGGTGCTGACGAGGTTGGACGCGATGACCTGGGTGGCGGCGAGGACGGCGATGCGCTGCCCGTCGATCGTCACCCGGTAGGGGGCGAAGGCCTGGGCGGCGTCACTGCCGATGCCCACCACTGGGAATCCGGCCTCTTTCTCCGCGGTCAGCCCTTGGGCGAGCCCGGTCGGGCCGCAGTCGACGCCGTGGTCGTTGGCCTGCGAGACCACGGTGATGGAAGCGTCGCGGAGCGCGGTGAGTGCCGTCGGCGGCGCGTAGAAGATGAACGACTTGGTCTGCGGCTGCGGGCAGGTCCCCCCAGTAAGCGCACTCTCGAGGTTGACCATGCGCAGCTGGGCCCCGGAGAAGAGCTGGCCGACGGTGTCGCCGAGAGCGGTGGGGGGGTTGTTGGTCAGGCGGATCCCGACCGACCCCGCGAAGTGCACGTCCCCGCCGAAACCCAAGGTGACCGGCTTGCCGTCGCCGCGCCAGTCGGGGTTCAGCGGCGAGTGGGCCGGAAAGGCCAGCGGCCGAGTGCTGTGGTGGTGAATGGCGGACGGTGGCGCCTTGGGCCCCCCGCCGGAGAAGAACGCGACGTAGAGGAGGAAGACGATGATGAGCCCGCCGACTACGGCAACCTGCCTGCGCCTCCTTCTGACCCGGCGTGAGACCACGCCGGCACTATGGCACAGACGACCCGAAATCGATCAGGTGAGGGGCAGGGGATCCCAGAGGGCGGCCAGCGCCGACACGAGGCCCCGGCAGCCGGCGACGATCATGGCCACGCAGGCGTCGAACTCCGACTCGTCGCCGTAGAACGGGTCGGGTACGTCGGCGGCCGCCCCGGCCGAGGGGTCGAAGGAGCGCAGGAGGACGAGGCGGGAGGGGTCGGTGCCCAGACTTCGCAACGTCTGCAGGTGGCGCCGGTCCAGCGCCACGATCAGGTCGCTCTGGCGCAAGCCCGAAGCCGAGATCTGATGGGCAATGTGGGTGTGCTCCGCGAACGCGGCCCGCCGCAGAGCGGCGGCCGTGCGCGGGTCCATCGGCTCGCCCTCGTGCCAGGGTCCGGTGCCCGCGCTGGTGACGATCAGGCGATCGCCCAGCTCGGTGCCGTCAGCCAGGGCGACGGTGTCGGCCAGCGCCCGGGTGGCCACCTCGGCGATGGGCGAGCGGCAGATGTTCCCCGTGCAGACGAACACCACTCGATACGGCCCCCCGGGCACCGGAGGAGGGAGGGCCTGCCGGCCGCGCTGGCTGCGGATCACGGCGTGTACTCGTCACGGAGGCTCTTCTTGACGATCTTCCCCGTGCCGGCGCGGGGCCATTCGGTGCGGACCTCGACACGTTCGGGAATCTTCTGCGTCATGAGCCCGGCGTCGCGGCAGTAGGCGGCCACCTCGACCAGGTCGAGCCTGTCCACGCCGTCCGCCAACTGCACGACCGCGCAGACCAGCTCTCCCCGCGTGGGATCCGGGAGGCCGATCACGGCCACCTCGATCACCTTGGGGTGGGTGTAGAGAAGGTCCTCGATCTCCTTGGCGCTGATGTTCTCCCCCTTGCGGACGATGACGTCCTTGAGGCGGCCGGTCAGCGTCAAGTGGCCATCGGGCCGGAGCCTGCCGAGATCCCCGGTGCGGAAGTACCCGTCATCGTCGAAGGCCTCTGCCGTCAGCGCGGGGTCGGTGTAGCCGGGGAAGACCATCGGCCCCCGGACGCGGATCTCGCCCTCCTGCCCGGGTGCGGCCATTTTTCCGTCGAGGGTGACGATGCGCACCTCCGCGCCCTCGATCGGCCTGCCGTCGGTGTGGGCGAGCTGCTCGTCGGTGTCGCTCGGGGAGCCGTTGGCGATCATCGGGACCTCGGTCATCCCGTAGCCGTGTACGACGCCCCGGCCGCCGATCTCGTCGCGCACCTCGAAGTGGACTTCGGGCGGCTTGGCCGCACCTCCCCCCGACATGAGGCGCAGCGCGGGCAGGATTGGCACGCCGGGGTTCTTGCGTTGCTCGGCGAGATAGGCGACATAGAAAGCAGTGCTGCCGCCCACCATGGTGGTGCCGTGGCGCCGGAAGAAGGGGAGGACGTCAGCGGCCGAGAACGCTTCGACCAAGACGGCCGGGAAGCCGACGGTGAGCTGGGTCACGAGGTAGTCGGGTCCGGCGATGTGCGCGAAGGGGAAGGCGATGGAGCCGACGTCCTCCGCAGTGATCTCCAGGGCGCGGGCCAGACCCAGGCCGCCGGCGATGAGGGTCTGGTCGGTGTGCCGGACACCCTTGGGATCGGCTGTCGATCCGGAGGTGTAGTAGATCCAGCGGACGGGCGGATCGCCGGGCGCGGGTGCGGGTGGTGGGGGAAGGGCCGCTGCCTCCCCTTCGGGGAGCCCGTCGTCGATCACCAGGATCTCGGGGCGGGTGGCAGCGCCGGCAAGTGCTCTCTCCGCGATGGCCGGGAAGTCGATGTCCCGCCACACCCGGGGGATCACGAAGAGCGACGCTCCCGTCTGGCGCAAGGCGAAGCCCACCTCGCGCTCGCGGTAGAGATGGATGATGGGGTTCTGGACCGCCCCCAGCCGGCACAGTGCCATGGAGAGCACGATGGTGTCGATCCGGGTGGGGAGCTGCCACGACACGACCGAGCCCGTGCGCACGCCCATGGCGGAAAGGCCCGCTGCCACCCGCTCGGCCCGGTCGCGGAAGGCGCCGAAGGTGAGCGGATCGCCCTCGACGGCGATCAGCATGGGCCGGTCCGGCGAAGCATCGGCGCGTCGTTCCACGAGCTCCCACATGGTGCGTGCTCCGGTCAGGACGTGGTCGGCGGGCATGGGCTCTCCTTTCGGGACCCCTCTCATAGCAGCTGGGCGGTGGGCGGGGAGGAGAGTCCAGGGGCGACCCGCCCGGCTCGGGTCCAGCTGGGGGCGTTGCCCGGGCTGTCGGGCCCGAGGCGGGGGCGGTTCCGAGCAGATCCGTGCCCACCGGGAGGTCGCCGGGGGGTCTGCCCGGAGCTCCGTCCGGAGCTCCGTCCGGAGCTCCGGACGGGCGAAAAAAGGCACGCCGCCGCGTGCCGTGCCCGTGAGGGTGGTCGTAAGCTGGCAGGCGTGGTCACCGGCAGGCGCCAAAAGGAACACAGGTACGTTGTCTGTTCTGCGAAGGCGTGCAAATATGGGTATTGCATGATGGCCACTGAAGGTTTGTCGCGGGGTCGGGCACGATGATGCGCTGGAGATTGGGGGGTATGGCTCGTGCCTCTTTCTGACCACGAACAGCGAATACTGGCGGAACTCGAGGAGTCGCTCGTTCGCCAGGACCCGGAGTTCGCGGAGAGGGTCCGCTCGGAGTCGGTGTACCGCCATGCCGGCCGCTACTGCAAGTGGGCCGCTGTGACGTTCGTCATCGGGGTGGTCGTCCTCGTCGCCTTCTTTGCCAAGACGCCCGTCCTCGGGTTCATCGGCGTCATCATCATGTTCGGCTCTGCCGTGGTGTTCGAGCGCAATCTGCGCCGGATGGGTCGGGCCGGATGGCATGACCTGACCCGATCGAGAGATGGTGAACAGTCGAAGGCCTCGGCCGCGTCGAATGGACTCGAGGGAGCCGTCAGCGACGCCCGGGACTGGTTTCGCGCCCGATTCCATCGCCGCGACAACTGAACCCCCCGGGGCGGCGGCGCGGCGCGTGACGGCGTCGCGGTGGTCCTGGTCCCACTCCCGACATCGGTGATCGATCTGGCGCTGGCCATCGACATCGGTGGCACCAAGATGGCTGCCGGCCTGGTGAACCGTTCCGGCGCGCTCGTGCACCATCTCCAGGTGCCCACGCCGCACCCCGCTCCCGCGGAGATGACGTCTGACGGCAATGCCTCGGCGGCGGCCGAGATGTTGTGGGACACCCTGGCCGATCTGGTGGGCAGCGTGCGCAGAGCGGCAGGTTCGGGCGATCGGATAGTGGTGTGCGGCGCCGGCTGCGGAGGGCCGATGACCCCGGGAGGTGAGACCGTGAGCCCTCTCAATATCGGCGCCTGGCGCGGCTTCCCCTTGCGGGCGCGCCTGCGCAAGCTCACTGATCTGCCGACCTACGTGGACAATGACGCGAAGGCGCTGGCGCTCGGCGAGGGCTGGGTCGGCGCGGCCACGGGCCGGCCCGACTTCATCGGTATGGTGGTCTCGACCGGTGTGGGCGGCGGACTCGTTCTCGACGGGAAGCTTCTTGGCGGCCGGTTGGGGAACGCGGGGCACATCGGGCACGTGGTGGTCGAACCCGAAGGGCGCCCCTGCCCGTGCGGAGGTCGAGGATGTCTCGAGGCCGAAGCGTCGGGGACCGCGCTCGCCACCATCACCGGGCACCCGGCGCGGATGGCTCCTCCCGATCTCGTGCGCCGCACGGGAACGCTGGTCGGCCTGGCGGTGGCGTCGGTGGTCAACCTGCTCGACCTTCCGTTGGCGGTGGTGAGCGGCTCGGTGGCCCTGGGATTCGGTGAGCCGTTCTTCACTGCCGCGCAGCGAGAGATGGACCGGCGTTGCCGGCTCGAGTTCGCTCGGGGGGCACGTATCGTCCCGGGCGCTCTGGCTGAGAGCGGACCGCTGATCGGCGCGGCGAGCCTCGGGTGGCGCGGGCTGGACGCCGGCCAATGAGCGTGCCGCCGATTGAGCCGGGAGCGGCTGCACCTTCCCGCCACCTCGGCCGTGACGCCGCCGTCGTCGCGTCGGCCGTCATCACACACCCATCTCTGTGGTGGGCGGGCCCAGCTGCTCTGGCTCGCCTGTCGCGGCGGGGATGGTGGCGTCGCCCGCCGTTCTTGCCCGTTCCGGGTGACGCGTACTGGCGATTCCGCCTGATCACGGCCTTCGGGGGCACTGGCAGCGAGGCGCGTCTGCGTGGCGACGACGTGGTGCACTACCTCCAGTGGTGTCGGAGGACGCACCCCCGCCGCGGGTAACCTCTCTCTCGTTGTGACTTCTCTGATGGCGGGAGCCAACTGCAGCCGGGCCCCTGACCGAGCCCCGGACCGCCCGTCAGTCTCCACGGCCCGCCGGTCCGGGATGGCGCCGTTGCCAGGCCCCGTCCGGGTGGCGTGAACATGGAGCGGGTGCTCCTCCTCAATGCGACGTTCGAGCCGCTGGCTCTTGTCTCCGATCGCCGTGCGGTCGTGCTCGTGCTGGCCGGCCGGGCCGAACCGGTGGCATTCCGGGAGGACTGTGCCGTCTTCCACTCGGCGTCGCTCAATGTGGACGTGCCGTCGATCGTCCGCTTGGCGCACATGGTCCGCATTCCGCGCTGGGCGCGGACGCCGCCGGTGACGCGGCGCTCGGTGCTCCGCCGCGACGGCGGCCTCTGCGTGTACTGCTCGGAACCGGCCGACACCATCGATCACGTGATCCCGCGCAGCAGGGGTGGGACCCACGATTGGTCCAACGTGGTGGCCGCCTGCAAGCGCGACAACCTGACCAAAGCTGACCAGCTTCTCTCCGAATTGGGCTGGACCCTGCGCGTCAAGCCTGCGCCGCCGGACGGCTACCTGTGGCGGTTGCGCCACCTCTCCGATGTGGATCCTTTGTGGGAGCCGTATCTTGCTGCCGCATCCTGAGCCGAAGCTCGGTGGCGGCTCCAACTCCCTCGCCCTTTGACGTAGAGCAATTCAGGTCCCTTCCGAACCGCTACGCCGTGGTCCGGACGCTAGACCGGCCGACGATCGTCCTCGGGAGCGCACAGCGCGCCGACGCAGTCGTAGGACCGCGCGCGGCCCAAAGCGGCGTCGACGTCGTGCACCGGCGCGGGGGTGGGGGAGCGGTCCTTGTCCGTCCGGGCGACCATCTGTGGATTGAGGTATGGATCCCTCAGGCCGACCCGTTGTGGGAGGCCGATGTCACCTCCGCCGCGAGTTGGGTTGGTGCGTGGTGGAGCGATGCCCTGCGCACTCTGGGGACCGGCGAGTACGCGGTGCATCGCGGCCCCGCCGCGCCCGGCGCGCACGGCGCCTTGGTGTGCTTCTCCGGGCGCGGCCCGGGAGAAGTGTTCTCGAGCGGGCGCAAGGTCATGGGCATCTCCCAGTGGCGCAGCCGAGAAGGCGCCCTCTTCCATACCTGCGCGTACACACGATGGGACCCCGCCCCGCTCATCGACCTCCTCGCGGTCGACCCGACCACGAGCGCCGCTCTGGTCGAAGACCTCCGGCACGCGGCGGTTGGCCTCGAAGATCTGGACGACGGCCCACTTGAAGTCACCGCACTGCGCGACACGCTCCTGTCATCCTTACCCGTCTGGGGAAGGGACGGGCCGATCCAACAGGCCTGACTCCGCTCGTCTCGCCGCCGCGAGTGGCTGCCTGTTGGCTGTCGGTTGATTGCCTGGATTGGCGCCTGTCGGTTGTAGCTGCGCCGGCCGCTCCGGGCGCTGAGAGCCGCCCTTTCCTTCCCCGTGTTTGGTGCCTTTCGGGCGCGTCGCGCCCTCGGGCTGGGGTCAAAGGGAGGAGGGGGGATATCGGTTGTTGCCAGGTGGAGGCAAAGGGCGTAGAGTGGCGCGAAATGGAGTGGGGTGGCGTTCAGGGACGCAGCTCAGGGAGCGTCGTGGGAGATCTGGCCGGTGGCAGGATTCGTAGGGAGGCACGAGCATTCGCTCGACATCAAGGGTCGGGTGATCCTGCCTGCCAAGTTCCGCGTCCCGTTCGAGAAGGGCGGGTACTTGAGCCAGCACTCCGAGGGCTGCCTCTCGCTGTGGACTCCGGGGGAGTTCGAGCGTCGGATGGAGGTCCTGAAGAAGAAGGCGGAATCGGGTCGCGTCCGCGACCGCAACCGGGCCCGAGTCTGGGCGTCGAACTCGCACGAAGTGGAGATAGATCGACAGGGCCGAATGGCGATACCAGCGCGCCTCCGGGAGTTCGCCGGACTGGAAAGCGAAGTGCTGGTGCTCGGCGCCATCGACCGCGTAGAGCTTTGGAACCCCTCACGATGGGAGGAGCGTGTCCTCCCCGAAGAGAGTTGGTTGCTGAACGGCGACGACGACGACGTGGACGAGGACGGGGAGGGGTGACGCTTCAGACCGAACTCAAACCCAGAACAGAAGTGCACGACCGTTGGACCATGTGCAGCTCCTCGACCGGCGCTGTGGAAGATCACTCCACCCTCTTCCACGCAGGTCGATGGGTTTCGTACCCATCGCTCCTCAAACCAGTCGGGGGGCTGCAGATGGTCCACTCATTCGAACACATTCCGGTGCTGCGCGATGAGGTTGTGGCGCTCTTTGCCGCCGTGCCGGACGGCGTGGTGATCGACGCCACGGTGGGCGGAGGGGGCCATGCTGCCGCACTGCTGGCGGCTTATCCCGGGCTGCGAGTCATCGGCCTCGACCGGGATCCCGCCGCGCTCGAGGCTGCCGCGGTGCGTTTGGCCCCGTTCGGCGAACGCGTGGACCTGGTGCACGCACCGTTCTCCGGGCTGGCCGACGTCACGATGGAGCCTCTTTCCGGGGTGCTCTTCGATCTCGGGGTGAGCTCGCCCCAGATCGACTGGGGCGAGAGGGGTTTCTCCTTCCGCTCCGACGCGCCCATCGACATGCGGTTCGACCCGTCGACGGGTACCACGGCCGGACAACTGGCCAACGAGCTTCCCGAGGCGGCGCTGACGGCTCTCTTCCGGGAGAACGGTGAGGGGCGGTTGTCGTCGCGGATCGCCCGGGCCGTCGTGGCCGCCCGTCCCCTCACGTCGACGGTGCAGCTGGCAGATGCCGTCGCTGCGGCGGTTCCGGCTGCACTCCGCCGCAGAGGCCATCCCGCCACCCGGGTGTTCCAAGCTCTGCGCATCGCCGTCAACGACGAGCTCGGGCAGTTAGAGACCGCTCTCCCTGTCGCACTCGACCGGCTCGCCGTCGGCGGCCGGTGTGCCGTTATCAGCTACCACTCGGGCGAGGATCGCCTGACCAAGGCGATATTCGCCCGGGCGACCACCGGCGGTTGCACCTGTCCGCCCCAGCTGCCCTGTGTCTGCGGCGCGGTGGCGCGGCATCAACTGGTCTTCTGCGGCAGCCGCCGCCCGGCCGCGGCGGAGATCGCCGGCAACCGCCGAGCCCAGAGCGCGCGGTTGCGCGCCATCGTCCGCACGGCGGTCGACTGATGGCACCAGCGTCATCGGGCGCGGCCCGTCGGGTCGCATCCTCTCGCTCTGGACACGATCCAGGGCGAACTTCGGCGAGTCCGCCCCCTCTCGAAGTCGTTCCTTCACGACGCCGTGATGGCGCGCGCAGCCGGGTCATCCGGTTCCTCCCCGTCGTCATGGTGGTGCTGGCCCTTCTGGTTGTCGTGGTCGGGCAGGCGGTGCTGGCCAGCGGCCAGGTGCGCATGTCCGCGCTGGACCAACGCCTGCAGATTGCGCAAGAGCAGCATCGTGAACTGGAACTCCGCGTCTCACGCCTCGAGACGCCGGCACGGATCGTGGGTTCCGCCACCGGGCAACAACACATGGTCCGCAGCCACGTCACGCAACTCCCGTCGGTCTCGTTGAACACCCCGCTGGCCGCACCGATTCTCACGCCCGCTCCGGCCCCGTCGCCCACCACGACGACAACCGCGCCCACCACCACGACGACGACCACGCCGACCGGTGGCCAATGAGCGTCACGACGCGGCACTCGTCTCCACGAGCGCGCTCCGTCTCGGGTAGATCCTCCGTTGCCGCCCCCCGGGTAACAGCTCGTCCAGCGCGTCCAGCTCGTCCAGCTCGTCGGCTGGAAACCACGCACCGGGCGCGCCCGGTCGCACCCGTGCCGCGCCGGTCTCCTCGGCCCACCATTGATCCTCGGCGCGCCCGCAAGCGCACGTCGCCCACCCGACCCGCCTCCGCAGCGGCTGTCACTTTTCACAAGCGCATTCGCCTGGTGCGCATTGTCTTGGCGGCCTGCCTGTTCCTCCTTATGGCGCGCCTCGTCGATGTTCAGATCCTCCATTCGTCGTCCTACCAGGCTGCCGCCCGAGGGGAGTCGACGGAGTCGATCCGGCTGGACTCGCTGCGCGGCGGCATCTACGCGCGCGACGGCTCGCCACTGGCCCTCTCCATTCCCACCGACAATGTGGTTGCGGACGATTTTCAAGTGGCCCATCCCGTGAAGACCGCCGAGGCGCTGGCGCCGTTGCTGAACGTGCCTGCGGCGACACTCGCCCCAGAGCTCCACCGGCACTCCGGCTATGTGGTGTTGGCCAGACAGCTCCCCGAGAGTACGGGCAGGAAGGTCTTGGCCGACGCTTTCCCCGGGATCACCCTGGCGGACACCTCCCGGCGGGTGGTGACGAATGCGAATCTCGCCGAGCCCGTGTTGGGCTTCACCAACAGCACCGGCGGCGCTGCGGGGCTCGAGTACGCGTACAACGGATTGCTGGCGGGGACACCCGGCAAAGAGACGCTCGTCCAGTCTCCTTCGGGGGTGTCGCTCCCACAGTCCGACGTCACCTCCCTCGTCTCGAGCAGGGCGGGTCAGGGAATTGAGCTCACTCTCGATACGCAGTTGCAGTACGAGACGGAACAAGCTCTGGCGCAAGCCGTCGAATCCTCCCAGGCACTGAGCGGAACGGCCATCGTCATGGACGTGAAGACAGGCCAGATCCTCTCCATGGCCAATCTGGTCTCGACCCACCCCAAGGCGCCCGTGACCCCCACGCCTCCCGCCTCGTCGGATGCCTCCGGCGGCGTGATCCCGATCGGACCTAAGGACGCAGTCAACGAAGCACCCAACAACTATGCGGTGACCCAGTTGTACGAGCCGGGATCGGTCTTCAAGCTCGTGACGTTCTCGGCTGCGCTCCAGGACGGCCTCATCAACCCGAACTCCATCTTCACCGTTCCCGACCAGATGACGCTGGATGGCTCCCTCTTCCACGATGCCGATCCGCACCCGACGGAGCACCTCACGGCAACGCAGATCCTGGCCCAATCCTCCAACATCGGCACATCGATAATCGCGCAGGGATTGGGGGAGCAGCGCCTGCTCGCACAGGTCGGCAACCTCGGATTCGGCACGCCGACCGGACTCGACTTCCCGGGAGAGTCGGCCGGCCTCGTGGCCACCGCCGCGCAATGGGAGCCGACGGACATGGTCTCATTGCCGATCGGGCAGGTCGACGCCGTGAATGCCCTCCAGGTCCTCGATGCCTACAACGCGGTGGCCAACGGCGGCACATTCGTCCAGCCTGAGCTGGTCCAGGCCACGGTCAACCCCTCTGGCACGGTGAACAAGACCCCGGCCTCTCCGACCCATCGGGTGTTCTCACCCGAGGTCGACTCCGAGCTCACGTCCATGCTCGAGCAAGTGGTGTCGAGCGGAACGGGGACCAGCGCGATCGTGCCCGGGTACACCGTGGCGGGAAAGACCGGTACGGCCCAGATACCGACGACCGGCAAGGACGCCTACACCGTCGGCGCGTACATGGCCTCGTTCGTCGGGTTCGCCCCGGCGGTGAACCCGACCTTTTCCACGATCGTCGTCCTCGACCGTCCCACGCCGATCTTCGGGGGAACGGTAGCCGCGCCGGTCTTCTCGCAGATCATGAGCTACGCGCTCCACCGCTACGACATTCCCACCACGCCCGGGGCGGCGACGCAAGGGGCGACCGCCTCGACGACGCCCGCGAGCAGCCAAGCGCAAGACATCACATGACCCGCTACCATCTGCGGGCCGATGGCGGGAGGCACGGAGCTCCCGTGCCTCCTTCGCTGTGGCGGCGACCGTGCGAACCGTGCAGATGAACCTTCTCTTCGACGATATAGAGGTCATCGAGACTGCGGGGGATCCCGCCGCGGTGGATATCAGTGGCATCGCCCATGACAGCCGGCGGGTGGTGCCCGGGGACCTGTTCTGCTGCGTGCCCGGGCAATGGAGCGACGGCCACGCGTTCGCGACAGATGCCGTGGCTCGGGGAGCGGTGGGGCTGTTGTGCGAACACCTCGTCCCCGAGCTGCTCGGCCGGCCCGTGGTCCAGGCCCTGGTTGCCCCGGGCACCATGCGACCCGCCATGGCCCGCCTGGCGGCAGCGTTCTACGGGCATCCGTCCCGGGACCTCCTGATGATCGGCGTGACCGGGACGAACGGAAAGACGACGGTGACCCATCTGCTGGGTGATCTGCTGCAAGCCACCGGGCGACCCACCAATGTCATGGGCACTCTCTCGGGGGCCCGCACGACGCCCGAGGCCCCCGAGGTGCAGCGTGTGCTGGCCGGGGTGCGGGACCATCAGCGCGCCGACGGCCTCCGCCATGCGGTGGCCATGGAGGTTTCGAGCCACGCGCTGGTGCAGTCACGGGTGGAGGGCATCCATTTCGATGTCGCCGTCTTCACCAACCTCAGCCACGATCACCTCGACTACCACGGCACGATGGAGGCGTACTTCGAGGCCAAGAGCTCGCTCTTCAGCCCCGAGCATGCATTGCGCGGGGTGGTCAGCGCCGATGATCGCTGGGGCCAACGACTGCTGCGCGAGGCGCGCATTCCAATGGTCGCTGTGCGGCACGGCGATGCCAGTGACATAGTGCTGCAGCCTGGGCGTACGCAATTCACGTGGCGCGGCCAACGGGTCACCACACCGATGACCGGCGCGATCAACGTGGACAACGCCTTGTTGGCCGCCGAAACGGCGCTGGCGTTGGGGCTCGAGGCGTCAGACGTGGCGCGCGCCTTCCCTTCGGTCTCATCCCCGCCGGGCCGGTTCCAGGTCATTGCCGCACCGCCCCGCCAGCACCAGGCCGAAGACGGTTCTCCGCCGTTCACCGTGATCGTCGACTATGCGCATACGCCGGCAGGGCTCGAGGTGCTCCTGCGGGAGGCCCGGGCCCTGGCAGAACAGGGCAGGGTGCTGGCCGTGTTCGGATGCGGGGGAAACCGGGACCGGGCCAAGCGGCCGAAGATGGGGCGCGTGGCGGCGCGCCTGAGTGATGTGGCCATCCTGACCTCGGACAACCCCCGCGATGAAGATCCGCTCGCCATCATCGAAGAGGTGCGGGCCGGGATCGTCTCGGAAACGCCGGAACCTACGAGCTACGTCGTCGAGCCTGATCGGCGGCTCGCCATTGCCGGTGCGCTGGCGGATGCCCGGCCCGGGGACGTGGTCGTCATCGCCGGCAAGGGCCACGAGACCTACCAGGAGGTGGGCGGTCGGAGACTGCCGTTCGACGACGTCGTTGAGGCGCGCCGGTTGCTCTCGGGCCGATATCCCGACCCGGCCAAATGGATTGCGCCGCCGCCCGCCGAGGCCCCCCCCGAAGGCGCCTAGCCCGTGCTCGGGCTGGGTGACTCAGGAGGGATTGCCCTGTGGGTGAGCATTCTCGCCACCCCGGTCCTTTTGCGCTGGCTCCGCAGCCAGGGCATCGGGCAGCCCATCCGCACGGATGGCCCGGCGAGCCACAGCGTCAAGGCCGGAACGCCCACAATGGGCGGCCTGGCCATCGTCTGCGGCGTGGTTCTCGGGTACGCCATCGGTCACTTCGGCACGCAGGTCCGGTTCTCGCGCACGGGGTACCTGGCGATCCTGGCCGTCGTGACATTCGGCCTCATCGGCTTCCTGGACGACTGGATCAAGGTGCGCCATCAGCGGAGCCTGGGTTTGAACAAGCGGGCGAAGTTCTCCGCCCAGGTTGCCTGTGCCGTGTTGTTCGCCGAGCTCGCCGTGCACTGGGCCCACACCTCCACGGCGCTGTCGTTTACCCGCGTCACCGTTCCGGGCATCGGGTTGGGACAGGTCGGCTGGGTCGTGTTTGCCGTGCTGGTCATGGTCGGGACGTCGAATGCCGTGAACATCACCGACGGGGTCGACGGCCTGGCGGCCGGTTCATCGACTTTCTGCTTCGCCGTGCTGGCGATCATGGGCTACTGGATCTTCCGGCACCAGAGCATCTACCACGTCCTTCCCGCCTCGGCCATCGATCTGTCGTTGGTTGCCGTCGCCATGGCGGGCTCGTGCATCGGGTTCCTTTGGTGGAACGCCGCGCCGGCCAAGATCATCATGGGCGACACCGGTTCCTTGGCGATAGGAGCCGGGTTGGCAGCGCTCTGCCTGTTGTTGAATCTGGACCTCTTGCTGCCGATCATCGGCGGCCTCTTCGTCATGGAGACCCTTTCGGTAATCGCGCAGGTCGTGAGCTTCCGCGTTTTCCATCGCCGCATTTTCCGCATGGCCCCTATCCACCATCACTTCGAGCTCGGCGGGTGGCCCGAGACGACGGTGATCGTCCGCTTCTGGGTCCTGGGCGGCCTCTTTGTCGCCGTCGGGCTCGGGATCTTCTACGCCGACTTCCTCTCCGTGGCGAAATTCACGTGAGGACGCTCCACCACTCCCGGCACGCCATGGGCGAAACTAGGGGCATGTGTCGGGTGTCGGACTGCTGTTGCGCGCGCGGGTCCGCGAGGTCGCTGGCATGACACCGGCCAACGCCACTGCCAACCCCACAGCGCCGCGCCGAGTGCGCGGCCTCGTGGCTCCGCCAACCGAGCGCGAGGCGAGGCCGCACACCAAGGCACCGCCGAAGAGGGCGAGGGGGCCGCGTACTGCGGGACTGGTGGCAACGATCCACGAGTTGCCGACCGCCACCGTCCTGGCCGTCGCGGTGGCCCTCTTGTGCGTGATCGGTTTGGTGATGGTCGGCTCCGCCTCTTCGGTGGTGTCCATTTCGCTGTATGGGAGCCCGTGGGCGATCCTGCTCCGCGAGTGCATGTGGATGGCGGTGGGGGTGATCGCGTTCGGCGCCGCCGTGCGGGTGGACTACCGCAAGCTTCGCCGCTTTAGCCCGCTCCTCCTGCTCGTGACCTTTGCCCTGCTGCTCGTGGTCCTGGTACCAGGGCTCGGCGTGCGCGCCCAGGGTTCGAGTCGGTGGGTGGGGTTCGGCCAGTTCCGGCTCCAGCCCTCCGAACTGATGAAGTTGGCACTGGCGGTGTTCGCGGCCGATCTCATCGCCCGCCGGCTCGACGAAGGGGCGACGGACCGCCGCATCCTCGGGCCGCTCCTCTTGGTCACGGCCGGCGCCGGCGTGCTCATCGTGGCCCAGCCCGACCTCGGCACGGCGATGGTCATGGCGTGCATCGCCTTGTCGCTGCTCTTCGTCTCCGGGGTGCGTCTGGGGCCGTTGTTCAAGATCCTCACCTTCCTCGCCGGCGTGGGCGTGGTCGTGGCCGTGGCGTCGCCGTACCGGCGGGAACGTCTCCTCTCCTTCTTCGATCCCGCCGCCCACGGGTCCGGATCGGGCTACCAGGTGGTCCAGTCCCTGATCGGGCTGGGCTCGGGCCATCTGGTCGGCGCCGGTCTCGGTGGGGGGCAGCAACAGTGGGGCTTCCTCCCCAATGCCCAGACCGACTTCATCTTCTCCGTCATAGGGGAGGAGCTCGGCTTCATCGGCGCCGCACTGGTGCTGGTGCTCCTCGGCGTCTTCGTCTGGTTCGGGATCCGCGCCGCCACACGGTCGCCGGATCGCTTCGGGGGCCTCCTGGCGGTGGGTCTGGTCGCCTGGCTGGCCAGCGAGACGGTCATCAACATCGGTGCGGTCGTGGGCGTCCTGCCCGTGACCGGGATACCCCTGCCGTTCATCTCCTATGGGGGGTCTTCCCTCGTCATCACCCTGATCGCGGCCGGGATCTTGATCAACATCGCCCGCCAAGAGCGTGGCGCCGGACCGCCCGGCTTGATCGAAGTGCCACGTGGCGGCCGGGCGCGGCCCATGACGCGCACCCCGTCCGCCCACCGGCGAGGTCGGTGACGAAAGGGCGCGGCATCGTGATTGCCGGCGGCGGGACCGGAGGTCACGTCGTGCCGTCACTGCAGATCGCCCGGGCGCTCGTGGCGCGCGGGCACGCCGCCGGATCCATTGAGCTCTATGGCTCGCGCCGGGGCCAGGAGGCAATCGCCTGGCCCGCGCTCGAATTCCCGTTCACCCTGCTGCCCGGTCGGGGCATCCGCCGGAGCCTGCAGCCGCGCGCCTTGTGGGCCAACGCCGGCGCGGGGATCGGGCTGTTGCGAGCCACCGCCATGGCGCTGGGATCGTTCCTGCGCCGCCGGCCCCGGGTCGTCGTGGTGGTCGGCGGCTACGCCAGCTTCCCCGCCGGGGTGGCCGCCGTGCTCACGCGGGTCCCGATGGTCCTCGTGAACACCGATGCCGTGCCTGGAGCCGTCAACGCCCTCCTCGGCCGTTTCGCCGCCGTCAACGCGGTGGCTTTTCCCGGGACCGACCTGCCCCGGGCGCACGTCACCGGCACGCCGGTCCTCCCTGCGCTGCGCACGCTGGACAGATCTCCCGAGGGCAGGCAGGAGGCCAAGGGGCTTCTCGGGCTGCCCCGGGACGGTCGCGCCGTGGCAGCGGTCGGGGGCTCCTTGGGGGCCCTTCGCATCAACACGGCGGTGGCTGGACTGGCCGATCGTTGGGCCGACAGAGCAGGGCTTTCGCTCTACCACGTGGCCGGTCGGCGCGACTACGCGCGGTTCGCCCGGCCGGGACCGGGCGACCTCGACCACCCACCGGCGGGTGCGGGGCTGCATTATCAGGTGGTGCCCTTCGAGGAGCGGATGGCAGAGGTCTACCGGGCAGCCGACCTGTGCGTGTGCCGCGCTGGCGCCATGACGGTGGCCGAGCTGCTGGTGTCCGGGGTTCCGTCGGTGCTGGTCCCTCTCCCCGGGGCGCCCCGTGACCATCAGACGCGCAACGCCCAGGCGCTCGTGGCCGCCGGGGCGGCGATCATGGTCCCCGATGACGAGTGCAGCGCCGAGCGACTGGACTCCGAGCTGACGGCGCTCTTGGCCGATGCCGGCCGCCTGGCCGCGATGGGCGCGGCAGCACGGGAGCTCGGCCATCCCGACGCGGCGGCGCGTGTCGCAGAACTGGTGGATGCCCATGCCCGCTGAGCCCGCCGACCGCGCTGTCGCGCTGGACCTGCGTTTGCCCCGTCGGATCCATATCGTCGGGATCGGCGGTGCCGGCATGAGCGCCATCGCACTGGTCCTGCGCGCCATGGGCCACGTCGTGTCGGGCTCGGATCTCAAGGACTCGCCGGTTGCGGTCCGCCTGCGGTCCCATGGCATCGCGGTGGCGGTCGGGCACCGGGCGGACAACGTGGGCCAGGTCGATGCCGTGACCTTCTCCCCGGCCGTGGCCCTCTCCAACCCTGAGATCACCGCCGCGGCACGAGACGGAGCCCTCGTCATTCCCCGGTCCGGCATGCTGGCCGCCATCTGCGCCACCCGTCGCTGCCTGGCGGTGGCGGGCACAAAAGGCAAGACGACAACGGCATCGATGCTGTCCCTCATATTGATCGAGGCCGGTCTCCACCCCTCCTTCCTCATCGGTGCCGATGTCAACGAGGTCGGCACCAACGCGGTGTGGGACGTCGGCGAGTGGCTCGTGGTGGAGGCCGATGAGAGCTTCGGCACATTCGTGGAGCTGCGCCCCGACTGGGCTCTTTTGACCAACGTGGAGTCTGACCATCTCGACCACTACGGGACGTTTGGGCGGCTCCGGGCCGCGTTCGACGAGTTCGTCGCCCAGGCGTCCGCCGGGTCGGTGGTGTCGGCGGACGACGTCGAGGCGGCCGCGATCGGGCGCGCGCATGGTTCGCTGCGCGTGGGCACGGATGCGGGTGCCGAGTACGCCATGTCGGACATCGCTTTGAGCCGGAGCTCGGTGTCCTTCTCGCTCCGCGGCCCCGAGGGCACGCTGGGCACGCT
>Ga0182018_10000251_pt1 | contig 70824 bp, 57 predicted proteins | sample 812P2MmetaG_FD_120490 | JGI IMG/M metagenome (GOLD analysis project Ga0182018, IMG submission 120490) | Permafrost microbial communities from Stordalen Mire, Sweden - 812P2M metaG | ecosystem: Environmental > Terrestrial > Soil > Wetlands > Permafrost | place: Sweden: Stordalen | collected... | reverse complement strand
CCCTGCGACTTCGCTGAGGGCCGGCTTTCGCTCCGCCCGAAGAGCGGCTAGGCTAAGGATGATTCCCACAACCAAGCTGGACGCCAATGCCCAAACCGGCCTGAAAGCGGCCTAAAGCGGCCTGAGGCGCGTTGCTATTCGCCGTGGTGTCACGATAAGATAACTTGTACACGTCTTCTCCGCTCCGATCCCAGTAATTTTGTGTGCAGTCATCCTTGCGGGCAAACAGTGTGCGACCCCGGGTGCAGGGCAGATATCTGCCTGGTTGAATCTCCGTATCGGAGTTGGGAATTGAAAAGAGGTAAGACTGCGGTAATCGTGGGCGCCCAGTGGGGCGATGAGGGCAAAGGGAAGATCGTCGACGTGTTGTCGGAGAACTTCTCGGTGGTGGCCCGCTATGCCGGCGGGCACAATGCCGGACACACGGTCATCATCAAGGGCGAAAAGTTTATTCTGCAACTGGTGCCGTGCGGCGTGTTGCGCGCCGGCTGCCGCAGCGTGATTGGCAATGGCGTGGTGCTCGATCCCATTGCATTTCTGAAAGAAGCGGGCGCCTTACGCGAGGCCGGGGTGACGATCGACGGCCACCTGTTTGTTTCCAACCGGGCTCATGTGATCCTTCCCTATCATCGCATGATCGAACTGGCGGCGGAGAATGCGCCGGGACGAGTCAAGATCGGGACCACGTCACGCGGCATCGGTCCGGCCTACGAAGACAAGATGGGGCGTCGCGGCCTGCGAGTCTCCGATCTGCTGGATCGGCAGCTGCTCAAGAAGCACATCGAGAATGCGGTGCGCGAGAAGAACATGATTGCGCATGCGCTTTTCAACACCGAACCGCTAGACGCCGACAAGATGTATGCGGAGTACGCCGATGCGGCGGAAAAGATCGCGCCCTTCGTTTGTGATACGGCAGTGCTGCTGAATCAGGCACTCAATAATGGCGAATCGATTCTGTTTGAGGGCGCGCAGGGCACGATGCTTGACATCGACCACGGGACCTATCCGTTTGTGACGTCTTCGAGCGCGACATCCGGCGGCGCAGTAATTGGCACGGGAGTTGCGCCCAATGCCATCGACTCGGTTATCGGAATCACCAAGGCATATTGCACGCGGGTGGGGGAGGGCCCCTTTCCCAGCGAAGACAAAAGTGATGCGGGGAACAACCTGCGCAAACGAGGTAAGGAATTTGGCGCCGTGACTGGCCGTCCACGGCGTACGGGATGGCTCGACCTGCCGCTGCTGCGGTATTCGGGGATGATCAACGGCACGTCGTGGCTGGTGGTGACCAAGCTTGATGTGCTTGATGAACTGTCCGAGATTCCGATCTGCGTCGGCTACAAAATTGACGGGAAGGCTACTTCCGATGCGCCCGCACAGGCCAGCGGCTATGAAAAGATCGAGTGCATTTACAAAAACCTGCCGGGTTGGCGCACTTCGACGGAGGGCATTACCGATTACGAGAAGTTGCCTAAGCCGGCGCGGGAGTATTTGGCATTCGTTGAGAGAGAAGCGGGTGCGAGGGTTGGCATGATCTCTACCGGTCCGGACCGCAGTCATACGATCCTTGTGGATGAATTCGTTTCGGAGTTGAAGACAGCCGCGAAAAAAGCTTAGAATCGCTTCCCCGAACGACCAGCTAGAGGGGAAGGAGCGAAACGATGGTGGTATTGGCAGTGACCTGGATGGCGAAAGTGGGGCACGAGGCCGAGGTTGCCGCACTGTTTGAGAAGTTGACCGAATATTCCCGCAAAGAGCCGGGTTGTGCGATGTACCAGGTGCATCGGCACAAGACGGAGCCGCGCCGCTTCTTCATCTACGAGCAGTACAAGGACGATGCCGCGCTGGAGGCGCATCGCTGCGCGCCGCATTTCTTGCAACACGCCCGCAAAGATTTACCCAAGATTGCCGACCGCGTGGAAGGCCATCTGTTTGAGCCGCTAGGATAAGTTGTGTAGTTAGCTTGTGGGGGCGCGGGCGACTCGCCCGCGCTTGTCCGTGAAACAATTGTCCGGGAAGTCGATCAGTTCACTTTGTCGATCATCAACTCGCCGCCGGAAGCGTAGCTCTCCTTTGAAACCTCGTTGAAGGCTACGATAATCGCCTCGCGCCGCGCGCCCGCTTCTTCCACGAGTGCATTAGTGATCCGCTTCGCGATCTTGCGTTTCTGATCGGCGGTGCGGCCTTGCAGCATGGTGATCTGGACTACGGGCATCAGACGACTCCTCTAGCGCTGGCGTCCCCTTTGCTTCAGTGTCGGCTGACTGCGGACGCTAGGCCACCGGGGCCGGGGGCCACGATTACTGTGCTAATTCGTAGCCCGCGAAGAAAAAGCTTAGCTCGAATCGGGCCGTATCTTCCGCGTCCGAACCGTGAATCGCGTTGTGCTCGATGGTAGTCGCCCACTTTTTTCGGATGGTGCCTTCCTCGGCTTGGGCGGGATTGGTGGCGCCCATGAGTTTGCGCAGATCGGCAATGGCATTTTCTTTTTCCAAGGCCAGCACCACGATCGGTCCGCTGGACATGAAATTGGTAAGCGTGTTGAAGAAGGGCCGGGCGGCATGCACGGCGTAGAACTGCTCGGCCTGATGCTTGGATATTTCCAGCATCTTCATGGCTAGGATGCGGAAGCCGTTTTTTTCGAATTGCTCAATGATGTCGCCGACAGCGTTCTTGCGGACAGCATCGGGCTTGATGATGGTGAAGGTGCGTTGCAGAGTTTTCATAGGTTCGGTCGTTGGTCCTTAGTTCGCATTGGTCGTTGGTTGTTCGTCGTCGGCGACGCCGACGACGGTTCACTGGCAACTGGCAACTGGTTTTAGACGTTCACTCCCAGAGCTGCTGCCAATGTTTCGCCGATTGCGGCGGGAGACTTGGCCACGCGAATGCCGGCCACTTCCAGCGCCTTCATCTTTTCCGCGGCCGTGCCTTTGCCGCCGGAAATTATCGCTCCCGCGTGACCCATGCGGCGTCCTGGCGGTGCGGTTTGTCCGGCGATAAAGCCGACCACAGGCTTCTTCATGTGCGTTCTTACAAACTCCGCAGCGGTTTCTTCGGCATTTCCGCCGATTTCACCGATCATGATTACAGCTTCGGTCTCAGGGTCGCGATTAAACAAGTCCAGAGCATCGATAAAATTCGTACCGATAATGGGATCGCCGCCGATGCCGATTGCGGTCGACTGTCCAATGCCGCGCCGCGTGAGTTGATGCACCGCTTCGTAGGTCAGCGTGCCCGAGCGCGAGACAATGCCGATCGATCCTTCTTTATGGATCGAGGCCGGCATGATGCCAACCTTGCATTTGCCTGGCGAAATGATTCCCGGGCAATTTGGTCCGATCAGGCGCGATCGCCGGTTCTGCAGAAATTCCCAGGCCTTCACCATATCCAGAGTTGGAATGCCCTCAGTGATGCAGACGATCAAATCGATTTCCGCGTCGGCCGCTTCCATGATGGCGTCGGCCGCAAACGGTGGAGGGACGAAAATGACGGTGGCGTTGGCGCCGGTCTTCTCGGCCGCTTCCTGCACGGTGTTGAAGATCGGCCAGCCCTCATGAGTGGCGCCGCCCTTTCCCGGGGTGACGCCGCCTACAATCTGGGTGCCGTAAGCGGCGCTGGCTTTCGCATGAAACGTGCCTTCACGGCCGGTAAGGCCCTGCACGAGGACCCGCGTATTCTTATTGACCAGGATTGCCATAAATAGAATTCCTCATTGCTTTTTCCCCGCTCTTTCCTTCCCTACCGCCATTCCGTTACGCCGAGAGTGCCTCTGGCCGCTGCGACCACCTTGTCGGCCGCGTCTTTCATGGTGTCGGCTACGAGGAAGTTAAATCCGGAATCCGTCAGGATTTTCTTGCCCTGGTCGACGTTCGTTCCTTCCAGTCGCAACACGATTGGCAGCTTAATGTTTGTCTTGCGCGCGGCCTCGACCACGCCGGTCGCAAGCGTATCCACGCGCAGGATGCCACCAAAAATGTTGATCAGCACGGCCTTCACGTTTTTGTCGCTGAGCAGGATTTCGAAAGCGTGCGCGACTTGCTCAGAACTGGCGCCTCCGCCCACGTCCAGGAAGTTCGCAGGCATGCCGCCGGCATACTTAATGATGTCCATGGTCGCCATGGCCAGGCCCGCGCCGTTGACCATGCAGCCCACGCTGCCATCGAGCTTGATGTAGTTGAGGCTGTATTTCGACGCTTCCACTTCCAGCGGATCTTCTTCGCTGATGTCCCGCAACTCCCGCAGATCGGAGTGACGGAACAACGCGTTATCGTCGAACGTAATCTTTGCATCGAGCGCGAAGAGGCGGCCATCGGTGGTGGTAATGAACGGATTGATCTCGAGCAGCGAGGCATCGGTGTCGAGAAAAGCCTTGTAAAGGCTGGTCAGGAACTGCACGGCGGGATTGATCTGCTGCGCTTTCAGGCCGAGTCTGAAGGCGATCTTTCGCGCCTGAAAAGCCTCCAGGCCCATGCCGGGATCGATGTATTGCTTCAGAATGGCGTCAGGGTTTTCACTCGCAACTTGCTCGATCTCCATACCGCCCGCGGCCGAAGCCATGAACACCGGCTTGCCTTCGGCTCGGTCTATCAGTATGCCGAGGTAAAGTTCCTTCTCGATGGGGAGTGTCTCTTCGATCAGCAGCCGGCGCACGATGCGGCCCTCAGGACCGGTCTGATGCGTCACCAGTTTCATGCCCAGCATCTTGGAGGCGAGGTCGCCGGCTTCATTCACTGACTTTGCAATCTTTACACCGCCCCCTTTGCCGCGGCCGCCCGCATGGATTTGCGCCTTGACCACAACCCCGATTGCACCCGCGCTGATTAATTCTTTCGCCGCAGCCTCAGCTTCATCCTGCGAGGCGGCCATGGCCCCCCGCGGCACACTCACACCGTATTTCTTGAGAATTGCTTTTGCCTGATACTCATGGATTTTCATAATGAAGCTCGTCACTAAGGATCGGAAGGAACCTGGTTGCGGCGACGCACTGCGGGCAGCAAGCTTTGTATTCTATAGAAGGGCGGGGAATTAGGGCAAACTCGCGCAGGGATCGTGCAGGGATCGGTCGCGGTCCGCGCCTGAACGGCAGCAAGATGTTAGGCTATTGGCCACGCTGCTGAACCAACATGATTCTCGACGCCCTTCATCGTCTGGCTAACCACGGCCAATCGCTCGACCGTGGGGAAGCTCGCGGGGTGATGGGCGAGGTGCTGAGCGGCAAATGTACGGATGCGCAGATCGCGGCGCTGCTGGTCGCACTGCGCATGAAAGGGGAAACGGTCGAGGAAATTGTGGGCTTCGCGGAGGCGATTCGCGCGGCGGCGGCGCCCTTGCCCATTCGCGGTGCAGAGTTCCTTGCGGTCAGCGGCACAGGACGCGACGCACTCGCCGAAGCGTCTCCGGCGGAGTCGGTGGTCGACACCAGCGGAACCGGCGGCGACGCCAGCGGTACGTTCAACATTTCCACGGCGACAGCTCTCGTCGCGGCAGGAGCGGGCGTGCGCGTGGCTAAGCACGGCAATCGCAGCATCAGCTCCAAATGCGGCTCGGCCGATGTGGTTGAAGCTCTTGGCATAAACATTCAGCTTTCGCCGGAGCGTGCGGCGCAATGCCTGCGTGAGGTAGGAATTTGCTTCTTGTACGCGCCGAATCTTCATCCCGCCATGAAGCAAGTACAAACAGTGCGCCGCGACTTGCGCATGCGAACCATGTTCAATCTGCTCGGTCCACTCACTAATCCAGCTTGCGCTTCCGGGCAGGTGGTGGGAGTGTATTCGCTGGATCTCGTCGAGAAACTGGCCGAAGCTCTGAGTATGCTGGGACTGCATCGGGCTTTGGTCGTACACGGCCTCGACGGCCTGGATGAAATTACAATCACGGAAAAGACGCGCGTGGCGGAAGCCCGCGAAGGCTCGGTGCGATCCTACGAAGTGGAACCAGAAGAGTTCAGCATGGTTCGCGCCACCCTGCAGGAGATTGCTGGCGGCGATGCACCGGAGAATGCTGCGATCATTCGCGCGATTTTAGGCGGAGAGAAATCGCCCCGGCGGGACGTGGTGCTGCTCAATGCCGCCGCCGCCCTGGTGGCAGCAGGAAGAGCGGATCACATCGCGGACGGCGTTCCCCTCGCAGCCAAGTCGATCGATTCCGGCGCAGCGGCAGGGAGGCTGGAGGCGCTGGCACGCTTCACATCCGACATTTGATCGCCCCCAATCCTCTTGTCATCTGAGCGAAGCGAAGGGCCTATGCACTCTTCGGCCGTGCCCGTGCCATTGGGAACGCCTTTACTTTCCGCCTTCTTTGCGCTTCTTGGTCTCTTGGTGAATTCTATTTTTCTGTCGACTCAACCTTGAATGTGTTGTTCGTTATGTCGCGCTCGGGAACGCTGCCGTCGTTAACCACGATCTGCTGTGGAGCCGCCGGGACCTCGACACGAATTACGCCTTTGTTTTTGGCGTGAACCTCGAGCCGTTTCACGATTTCTCCGCCGGAAAATTTGACGATGATGGGGACCTCGGCTCCGGCGGTGCCCAGATTATCGAGAGTGATCGTGAGCATGAACGAGCCGGTCATCGTTTTCCGCGAGAAGGCCGACTCGACTTGGAAGTCCGGCAGCCCGCGATCGCGATAGACCCAGTCGTCGAAGAACCATTCCAGATCGCGCTGCGTTTGGGCTGCGATCAGACGCGGCATGTACGAGGGCTCTTTGTCCTGCTCGGGGCGGTAGGCTGTGATCGCCTTTTTAAGCGCGGAATCGCCCACCAAGTCGCGTAGCATCCACCAGACGCACATCGCTTTGCTGCGATACAGTTCCTCGTCTGTCGTATTCACCAGCGATCGGTTTACCTCGTCCTCGGATCTGGGAACATTGGTCGAATGCTCGATTTCGCTGAGCGCAGAGCGGTGCAGCGCCATGTAATCGAGTGCGGCCGGGAGTCCCTTCTCCCGCTGCAAGTACAGAGCCTGCGCGAAGTGAGCGAGGCCTTCTTCGATCCAGGGGCGGAATGATAAAAATGCAGCGTGTGTGAGTTGATGGGCAGCCGCCAGCCCGGCCAGCCTGGAATCGGTGTCTGCGAGCGGCGTCAGCAAGAACGAGCCGCTTTCGAACGGCGCGGCTTTCGGATCTGCGAGGTCGGCGGTTCTTGCCTTTTCGTGTGACCCACCGAACCATTCGGTGATTAAGGGCACGACCTTCTCCGCGGCGGCGGCGTACGACTCAGCCGCAACGGCGCGAGTGGCGAGGTTGTAAACCAGAATCGACGGTCGATCGACGGCGCCGTAGTGAGCCATCGCAAAAAGCGGCACGAGCAAACCCATCGGCTGGTACGTGCAATCCGCTGTGCGAAGCGAAGACCGCCCCATCTCCTCATACAGCACTTTGCATGCGGCCTCGTTGACAAGCAGTTCTTGCGGTTGTTCACCGTCGTCTCTCGATACGCTGATGTGCAGGTGCATTTTGGAGGCAGACTCTCGCGCCTTCCATTTGCCCAGAATCTCAAACAAGCTGTTGCCTTCCGAAAGATTCGCCACTTCAGTTGCGATCGGATACCACGCGACGTAGCCAACTCCTCGAACCGCCGTAAAACTTGGGCCGATCTGGTCCCAGTCTGTGCTGTTTGCCGCTTCTGCAGGCGTCCCAATGCGAGTCAGTCGGGAAGCATCGAGCAGGATGACGCCTTCGTAAGCGATCTGAAGTTCGACGGTTGCCCTGGGCGCGATTGTTTGCGGCAGCGTTACGATAGCTTCTGACAGCCCGCCGGTATGGTCGATGTCGGAAGTGTAGGGTTGCGAGACGAACTGCAGAGGCTTGTCGGCCGCTCTTACCGAGCGCCAGTCTAGTGACGAAGAGATCTGCAGCACGGCGATCTTCTGCGCCGTCTGAGAATCATTGCGGAGAGTGATTTCTCCGCGAACTCCAAGCCGATGTTGTTCGGGCTCGACCTGAACGTTGAGATCGTAATTAGTGAAAGTGAATGCCTCGCGATCGAGCGAAAAACAATTCCCCACAGAGGCACAGAGCATGCAGAAAAAGCCCAGACTCTTGTAAAAAGATTTCATTTCCGAGAACTTCACTTCGCGGCCGGCGAACCGTTTCTAGCGCGCCGCTGCCGCACGATTTCGAACATGACGACCGCTGCGGCGACGGAAACATTCAGCGAAGGGACTTTGCCCAGCATTGGAATCGAAACCAGGAAGTCGCACTTCCTCTTTACCAGGTCGTGCAATCCTTTGCCTTCTCCGCCCAGAACCAGCGCGCAGTCCATTTTGTAGTCGAGGGCGTCATAGGTTCGTGGGGCGCGTTCGTCGAGTCCCACGGTCCACACATTGTGTTCTTTCAGTTCTTCCACAGTACGGGCGATGTTTGTTACCTTGGCAATGGGCATGTGCTCGCTCGCTCCGGCCGAAACTTTCGTGACGGTCCCGGTCACGCTGGCCGAACGGCGCTCCGGAATCACAATGCCGTTGGCGCCGGCGGCGTCGGCGGTGCGGAGGATTGCGCCAAGGTTGTGGGGATCTTCCACTCCATCGAGTACGACGACCAGCGAATATTCCGCGCGCTTGGCGCTGATGACGTCTTCGAGATCGTTGTATTGCTTGGCCGATGTGACGGCGACAACGCCCTGATGCGCGACGTTGCCGGCCAGTTTGTCGAGTTCGGTGCGCTCGAGGAAGCGCACTTGCAGTCCTAGCCGCCGGCAGTCTTCAATCAAACGCTGCAGGCGGATGTCGTGGCGCTCCTTGGCCATGCCGACCCATTCAAACGTCCGCCCGCGGGCCTTCAGAGCTTCGGTAACGGAATTGATGCCGTAGATGTAGTGCATGAGTATTCAGAAACCGATGTGGCTTCTCAATCTTGTCCTCTCGACGAATCCTCTGCCACGATACCGATTAGAACGTAAGGTAGATTTGAGCAGACTTCGGGGCAGGGCTGTTTCAAACAACGCGCCCCATGACTCCACGGAGTCCGGGGCGCTTTCGCTGCACGGTTCAAACAATCGACTTTCTCCCTAGGCATACGCAGAATCGACAACCTACTTTTCGATGTCGAAATAAATCTTGGTTGTGGCTCGGTATCTGACTATCTTCTTGCCATCCAGTTCCATTTCTAATTCCGCGATCCTTGCCCATTTCATGCCTCGAACAGTTTTAGCGGCTTCTGCCACAGCGTTTTCTGCAGCCCTCGCAAAGCTCTCTTTGGATGTTCCAACCACATCAATCACTTTTTGCGCCATTGCGGTCTCCTTTGATCGTATTCTCTATTCTGGATTTTACTGCTGGTCTGGCCGTCACTGCCCGCCCGCCGCCCGGGTTGGGAATTGAGCCCGGATAGGGAGATGCTGCCACAACGTTTTTGTTCCAGCTATGACGGGATGGTTTCGGGAAGGACTCTCATGTACTCTGCGGATGGCTTCTGGGAAGAAAGCTAATGCTGCGGAGGAAAGCCCCATTCTCCCGGTCCACCGAGTTGAGCGCGACGTGAGGGCCATCACAAAGCGCATCCGCCAGTCCTGTTGTTGCCACCGTTCCTTCTCGGGTCAGACGAAGTGTTGTCTCTGCCGAACAGGGCTCGCATAACCAAAAGCACTCGGTCTCCCTGGCGTTGGATGACCGAAAAGGTGGGTCTGTTTCCAGCCGAAACAGTCTTCCGTCCGCGAGATGAAGAGACGAAGCCAAACAAGAAGGATTCGCGCATTTAGCAGGCATCGCTCACCCTCCTCAGCACGGATGCTTGGCTCTGACCTGTACGCACTCCAACTCTGGACAACACCGGGGGTTTTGGAGGGATTTGACAGCGTCTTCTGCCGTGAATTTTCCCATAAGCAATGCCAGCTTACGGTTGGTGGTCATTTGGATTGGTGTCGGATCAACTCGCTGAATGTAAGCAGGGGTGCGAGTTCCCCGGTTCACTTTCACAAGAAATTTGAAGTTTTTCATAGCTTACGTCCTGGCCGAAAATGTCCCTGAAAGCCTAAGGTGAGAAAATTTCAGATGGACTGGCTTAGGTCAGAGAATGGCGTAATCGCCCCAATAGCCATTATAGCAGTCTATTTACTCCGTCGTTCCCCAGCGGCCGCGGGGCGTACTATTGGACATGCACCGAATGAATCCAGAATACTTCCACGCCGACACTTCTTGTCGCTTGGGAGCCGCCCATGTGTTTCTTCGAGAAGAGCCAGAAGAAGAAGACGACGATGAGGAGGAAGACCAACGCGACGACAAAGCGAGGAATGACGAGGACGAGACCGGCTATTCGGAATGAATCTATCCTCGACGCAAGCAGCCAGCGGATATCCGAGTAACGCGGTTATTGCAACACTCAGAATAACTCTGGGAGGAGGATATTTCGGAAGCCGACGGCAATTCGGTGCGGGAAACTTTCTAATCATCCACTGCGGAGACCCGCGTTTTTTTTCGGCGTTCACTGTGGTTTCCCTGCTCTTGTCTTTTTAAGTGTCCCCCCTGAGGCGAAATTTCCGATAACGGGCCGGAAGCAGGCACGGGTTCTTGCGAAATTGCGGCGGATCCGGAGTGCTTCAGCCTTTTACCGCAGAGCGAATCTTTGGGGTCCCGGAGACGGCAGCTTTTAGGGCTGCGTCGGTTTCGATGAGCTCCAGAACCTTTCTGGTCATCTCCTCGTCTGTGTCAGGCGCGTTTCGAATCTCGACGGGATAGCGTACCAGCAGTTCCAAGCCGGCGTCGGCGAACTGCAGGCGCGCTTCGGGACTGGGCCGCTCCACCTGAATATCGACGTGGCGCTCGATGGCAGCGTGTTGACGTTCGATCGCGTCTTTATAGCGCGAATAAACCGAGGTTACGGCGCCTACAAGTTTCTCCTGCGCCACTTTATGATTTCCATCCGGCGCGATCATTACCACGACTTCGTGCCATGTGTACTCGGTTCCAGGGATCTGCTTGAACAGCGGTGTGCTGGTCTGGAAAAGAACGGCATTGGAAAATACCACAATGCGTCCCGTGGGATAGAAATCCAACCCGGTGCCCGCAAGTTCCAGCAGATAAAGCCGCACCAGTCCGATATCGACCACGTCGCCGGTAACGCCAGCGACACTGATCCGATCCCCAACCCGGATGCCATACCGGCCGATGATGAAAAAATACGCGGCAACGGAAAGCAGCACGGCTTGCAATCCAACGGCGATGCCGGCGGTAATGAATCCGGCAAATGTTGCCAGAGAGCTGAACTCGCTGACAAAGCCCAGGACTAGGACGACCCCGATCAAAAAGCCGATCACAACACGGCGCATGACCAGAAACTGCCGGCGCCGGCGAGGGTCGCTTACATACCGGAACGTAATGCGGCGCCAGATCTGCGAGAGAACCAGAATCACCGCCAGGGCGACGACAATTCCAACCACTCGTCCGAGTACGGAGCGAAGTACCTGTCTCGATTCACGCGAAATCGAGCTCCGCCACTCGTTAAAATTTGTCTTACTGTCATTGAGTACGATGATCTCCTGGCTGAGCGGAAGAAGAGCGCCTGAAAGCTGTTTGAAGCGTTCGGTGAGTTGCTGGAATTCTTGTTGTTCGGCGAGAAGCTGCTGAGGATCCGTGGCGGGCGGCTCACCCGCAAGTTTCTGACTTTGCTGCACTGTCGCTCGCAGCGCGTCTCGAAGAGGCATACGTAAATGGTCCGCCACATCGCTTGTATGGTTGGTTTCTTTGATGACTCCATCGATCTGATGCATGGCGCTGATGTAGCCGTAAAGCGTCATGGTCTCGCTGATCAGACCGCCGGAGTTGGCCAGCGACGGTTTGGCTGGCGTGGCCGCCGCGACCGTTTGTTGAGGGCCTGGGCTCGTACCAAGAACATCAGGAATCGAGCGGGCGAGCTGATTGATGCCACCTTCGATCCCGCCGGAGATCTCGCCGTTGGTTTCGACGAAGGCCGCCATTTTTTGAATCGCATCAAGAAGAGCTTTCTGAAGTTCCAACTGACTCTGCAGGGCAGCGCGCTGTGAAATCAACTCGCTCCGACGGGCGGCTCGTGTTTTGTCGATCTGTTGGTTCAGAGATTCGATCTGCGACTGCAACTGCTCGATCTGGGAAGAAGTCTTGGCCTGCATCTGGAGCAGGTTCTGCTGTTGGGTCGACCCGGAGGAGGGCTGGATCATCTCGCTTTTTTTCTGCTGAGCCGTAAGCACTGCGGCCTCTGCCTTCGCCGACTGGAAGGCGAGCCGCAAAATCTGAGAGCTGAGATTCTTGGCATTGTCCTGATACATGGCGTCGCTGGGCAATCCTACGGGCTGGATCCCAGTTATGGAATGGCGATACCAATTGATGAGTTGGTTCAAGTGAGACAGGACGGCAGATTCGTCGAGTTGAATCGGTGGCAAAGCTGCCGCGGATTGCGAAACCGGTGGATGGCCTGCTTTCGATGGCTGCAGCGGAGTCGAATTCTGCGCCGGCAAAAACAATACGCCAATGAAGGTTAGCGCAACGATTCCAACCATCCGTTTCACTGCGTGGCTCAAGTTCGCGATCGAATGCTGGGTAGTTTCTCGCATTATGGATTAGGCTGCGTTCACTTTCGTTCTTTATCCTATCCAAAGATATGCCAGGAGTCTTGGTCCTGCAGGGAGCGAAAATGTTCGGGTAGGCCCTGGGTTGCGGCTGCCGAAGTCTCTCGCAGAGGAACTGCTTGCGTGCCTAAGACACACGTACTCCACGGTGTTGGTTTGGATTCAGCAAAGAACAGCAGGTTTGTCGGGGAATTTGGATATGGTACCGAGAGAATTGCTGGACTTGCCTGTTGAATGGGCCGAGAGGGCCGCCAACTTCCGAAACTATCCCTGCATCTTAGGAGTGCGCAATCCGCGGATTGGCGAACCTGCCTCCGCCTTGCGCACGATATCTCGCTTCTGTGGGAGACTATACTATGAAGCTGCTGCGCTTTTTCACAATTCCGCTGATTAGCCTGCTTGCCATCGCGACTACCACTCTCGCCCAGGATGTCAAAACCGATTACGATCACCACGCGAATTTCTCCCAGTATCACACCTACCATTGGGAGAGGGTGAAAACGACGGATCCGCTATGGCAAAGCCGCATTCAGGATGCTGTGGATCATGAGCTGCAGGCCAAAGGATGGCAGCGGGTTGACAATGGCGGCGACGTCGCCCTGACTGCTGTTGGCAGCACTCACAACCAGCAGGAATATCAGACCTTCTACAACGGCATGGGCGGCTGGCGCTGGGGTGGTTTTGGCGAAACTACGACGCAGGTAGAAAGCTATCCCGTTGGGTCACTGGTCCTGGATTTTTACGATACACACAACAAGCAATTGATCTGGCGCGGAGTGGCTCAGGAATCGCTTTCGGATAAACCGGAGAAAAATGAAAAAAGGCTGGAAAAGGCCGTCAATAAAATGTTTGAACACTTTCCCCCACAGGGCAGGGGGTAGAGAGAACAACGACTAGACCACGAGCGGAAGCAGGCGAGAAAATTGGCTTCGGCCTGCATCCGCTCAGGACCGTTTTCGCCCCGCCGCCCTGCCTTCGCAAGGCTAGACAGACTGCACGATGGTTTCCACTGGCGAATACGCCAGTTCCGTACCTTGCGCGCAGCACCGTAGAAGCATGCTGCCTCGGCTCATGTCGCCGCGTCCAAGAAAGTCTGTGGGAAACAAAAGTCGTTCCCCGAAGACCTCCCGTATGGGGGTGACGTACTTGGGGGTCGCGATACTTCCCAGCAAAATAATGTCGGTGTCGGGACCCGCCAGTTCTCGCAGGCGCAGCAAGGCGGAGTGCAGTGGTAGTCGGTAGTCCGAATTCTTCACGTCGATAGACGTTGCGGAGATCTTGCGAAGGTCGCTCAAAGTGACGACCGTTTCTGGCAGCATCAATCCACCGCCAGTGATAATCTGCACGCCGGCGACTCCCCGAGGAGGATTCTTGAATCTTTCCGCATAGTCGAGTTTTCCCCGAAAATACAGGCTGCTAATGAACCGATAGACCTCTCCCAAGGATGCCCCGGCGTCCCTGAGGCGTACCGCCAGGTCAGAGTGTACGGTTGAGTTGAGAAGCCTTTGCCCCTTGATTCCTGAGGCGTTCGCCGGTGACAACAGAAAGATTCGCAGCCTTCGGCCGCGGGTGCCGGTCTCGCACCTTAAGGCAATTCCCGAGGCCTGGTACAGCGAACTAGGCATCGAAGGTCGATTCCGATTTCGGGTATGTTCAGTAATATTCCGCTCCAGGCGGGACGCTTGGGGCCCGCCTCCATTCGGTCCCGCAGAACGGAGTCGCGCTTTCCGGTTCAGCCCTTCCATCGATGTAAGTAGTGATTGTAAGGCAACGGTGTCCGGGCACGGTTCACGAAATCGGGCGTGAGGTCGCGACTCCCGTCGCAACTTCGATTTATTCGGTTTGGGCTGGCTGCTGCTGGGCGCGGCGGGATCGAGAGCGACCGAATTCTGAATTTTATGACACGGCGGGAACTGATGAATTGGGTGGCAAGCGTTCGGTAGTGGGTCAGTATGATTTCCACAGCGTAAGTTAGACTAGACCGCACCCGAGCAGAACAAGGAAGAACGGTAGCGCACAAGCGAGGGAAACGCCAAAGATGAGAGCCGCAGCGCGGAGCCAGACGGTGCGGACCTTTTGATAGACAAAAACCAGCATACGAATGTCGGAGATGAACAGCCCAAACATACAGGCCCAGATGAAATCGCGTATCTTTCAGCAGTCATTAGCTGACCTTCTCTCCGAGTGCTTTCAGGATAAGCCCTTGTCAATTCGCTTCGTGACGGATGCCGCCTCTGGCAGCAGGCCGCACGGACCCACTGGCAAGCGTTCGCAACAATTGCAAGGGATGCGAGGGGTCCACTGAATTAGCAGCGTAGCGCCTTCCTGGCGACTCTGGGCGGCGGGATGTCGCGGTACAATCGCAGCAACAATCTCGATCTTTTGAGGGGAGATTATGGACTCGTGGAAAAAAGCGGTCGTGCTCGCTTCCATCGGCGCGGCAGCAGTCTTTTTTATAAAGAAAAAATATCCGGCCGGAGTGTTGGCCACGGGGGCTGGTCTGGCGATGCTGGCGTCGGAATACCCGGAACAGTTCGAAAGGCTGCGGCAATCGTTGCCAGATTACTTCGAGCGCGGCATGCGCGTCATGCAGATGGCTGGACAAGCCGGCAAGCGGATTACCCAGGCCGCGGGCCGGTCGGCGGTCGATGCGGAGTAAGAGATTGGAATTAAGCGCAGAGGTTAAGCGCTACTTCCGGTGATCGGCCTTGGGGCTTCCGGATCGAGCCCCAACTCCGTTTTCGATTGTCTGCTCCCAGGCGGAAAGTCACGGATTGATTCCGGAAGCTGTTCGCTCACTCGATGCCGAGTTGTTTTCTGGCTTCGGGGCTGAGACGTTCGGGGGTCCAGGGCGGAGTCCACACTACATTCACGGTGCAGTTGCTGACGCCCGGCAACTGCTCGACGCGCGATTTAACCTGGGCGCTGATGTTGACGTGCTCCGGGCATCCCTGCGCGGTCAGGGTCATTTCGACGGTGACATCCTGCTTCGATTCTTCCGGACTCTCGAGGGGCACGGAGGCAAAATCCACCCTGTAGATCAGGCCCAGGTCGACAATGTTGACCGGAATCTCGGGATCGTAGCAACTCTTTAGAGCGCTTAGTACGTCTTGTTCAGTGATGACGGCCATTGCGGAAATTACCTCTCCCCAGTTTACCTTATAGCTGCGGGCCGAGGGTTAAGTTCGGCTGCGGCTGGAAACTTGGTACAGTTTTCCCATGATAAGTCCAGAGGCGAGACAGAAGTTACAACTGGCGCTGCTGCTCGCGATGGTGGTTGCGGGATTGCGCGCGGGCTACATTCTGTACCAGCGTCATGAAGATAAGGTCGCGGCGGAGAAGCAGAAGCAGGCGGCGAACGTTGGTTATTCCAATCCCGACTACTACGTCAACCCCAAGAAACTTTATCCTTACGATCTGAAGAGCGCGAAGCAACTTACTCAGCAGTCGGTATGGGTGAAAGAGGGTTATCGCTATACGTATTATTCGTACGACGCAGCGGAGAAGCGCGTCGACTTCGCCCACGAAGCGGGTCTGCTATTGCCGATCGAAAAACTGGAGATTAAGGATGTGGTTACGGCGAAGCCGGCGGGTACCGGTCAAAGGACGCAGGTGATGGCCGTATTTCAGAAAGAAGGCAAGACGTACGCGGTGCCGATTGGGTTTGAGGCGGATCAGCAATACAAGATTTATTCCGACGAGATGTTTTTCGTGGAGGATCCTCGCGACTTGTATAAGCACTGGCCTCCGGATGTATGGCAGGCGGTGGAGCGGCACCAGGTGAAACCGGGGATGAACGAGATGCAGGCGGATTTCGCGATTGGCATGGGCGTGCCAGACGCGGGAAGTAGTTCCGACGAAAAGACGGTGCGCTACCCGAACGGAGGAAAGTCGTTGGTGATTGTCTATCGCGACGGCAAGGCGGCGGAGATCAAGCCGGGCTCGCCGGAATCGTGAATGCATTAAGGGATCGCCACGATTTGTCTTGCGAGATTCCATCCTCGCAAAGCCAATTGCGCCCGCCCGATCGAAGACTTCGCGGGATACTCTATTTCGATTTGCCGGCTCTCGCCCGGAAGCAGCGACAGATAGTTGTCGGTGTAGTACGCGGGAAGAATTCGCGAACCGTCGGTTGCGTTCAACAGCGTGAGCTTGTTGGCCAGCGCGACGGTCGCCCCCGTGTTTCGCAGTTCAACCTGCACACGTATCGTGTCTCCGGTGCGTGCTGATTTGGCCGTGGCAGACAGGGAAGCCAGGGGAATGCGATTCAAACGTCGGTACGCGGCGTTCTCCGCTCCCAGCCAATAGAAATTTCTCGATACTACTTCGCTTGATGAGTTGCGGAGCTCCAAGTTCACCAGCACCATGCCTTCCGACGAGAGCAACGGCGCCAGTTCCAAGCGAAAGCCTTCTGTCAGAGCGTCGGCGGCAGCGTCCTTCTTTTCCTCCCGATGAAACAGCAGCTTATTGTCGAGTGAATAGACGTTCGCGCTCAGCGTCAAGGCCGTCTGCGGATCATTCGTTGTATTGACGACGGCAACGTTGTAATTCGAAAGATCCAGTTGCACGTGCAGAGGTTCGCAGGCCTTCTTGACGGCATAGAAAGAAGATTGCGTGTCGTAATCCGCGCTCAGAATCTGCCAGGTATTGCTGGGCCATGCGGGCTGGGTCATCCACAAGAGTCGTCCGCTGTTCGGCGACCAGAGATGCGCGTTCATGCCTTCGAAAATCGCGCGATGATCCACGTAGTCCAGCATCTGCGCCTTTCGCTCGAAATCTTCCAGGCTCACGGGTGCGCCGAACTCCGCCTGCATTTGTGCCATGAACGGTGCCATGTCGCCGTTTCCGCTCTGATGCCAGTCGTGGTAGGCCCAATCGTCACTGATCGGCCACTGATCTTCTTTCGGAATCCAGGCGCGGAAAGATTCGAGTGTTGAAAACGACGGAGTTCCTGTTTCCACTGAGAACCCATGATTCAGCGCGGTGTAGTACAGCATCGGATCCATGTATTTGTAGGGTCCGCTATTCTGCAGATTGATCTGATTCGAGCTGGGGAAGTAGTAGCGTGTTCCGTCGAGGGATCGGATTAATTCGATCAGCCCTTCGTTGATGATGGGCTGGGGTACGCCTTCATTGCGACCGCACCACACGATGATCGAGGGATGATTGCGGAAACGCAGAATTGTGTCGCGGGCATTGTCCAGAAACAGCACTGGATCCTCGGCCTCGACGTTGTAGTTTTGCGTGGATTCCCAGAAGTCGTTCCACACCATCAATCCGTATTCGTCGGCGAGGTCGTAAAAGGCTTGCTCGGTATTCTGGCCCACCCAGTTGCGGATGATGTTCAGGTTCGCGTCACGGTGCAGGCGAAAAAACGGCTCGAGATGCTCGCGGGAAACACGTTTGCGTGAGTCGTCCATGCCCCAGTTGCCGCCGCGGCAAGCGATGCGCACGCCGTTAACCTTGATCACCAGGTAGGGAGAAGATCTCGTATCATCGAGCATCTTCACCGAGGGAGACAGCTCACCACCCGGCATTAACGATGCCACCCAGGACTTCCATCCTTCTTTCCATTCCGGTGGGAATGACGACGGAAAGGGATCGGTGGCCGGAATTTGGCGCATGCCTTCGTGGCGGACATCGACGACCTGTTCGGGCTTCAGCCGCGCAGTGGTCGGGGAATATTCCAGACGGCGGAGGTGGCCAGTGCTGTCGAGCAGGCTCAACTCATAGGTGATTGCGCGAATTCCAAATCGCAATTCTTTCTTGTCAGATTCCACGTCTCCCTCTGAAAAGGTGACGTGCAGTTTGTAAAGTTCGGGTTTGCCATAGCCGTTCGGCCACCACAGGCGCGGATGCTGCACGGTTAGTTGGGGGAATTCAGCGGGGGCTAGCGTTACCGCATTTTCCCCCACCGCCAACGTGACTCGCTTGGTCACGGCGATCTCACCAAAGGTCGCTTTCAAGGTGCCGGTCACCGGCGAGTTTGAAAGGTTCTTGAGCGGCACGTTGAGAACCACGTCGGCGCGTGTGGTATCGGGCAGGGGCAGCGACGCCACCACTTGCGGGTCGCCGATCTTCACTGTGCCGGTTGCCGTGAGCGTTACCGGTTGCCAGATTCCGGTATCACGATCGCGAACGGCTGGAATCCAATCCCACCCTTCCGTGGCCACGAAAGTGGGACCATCCAGACACAGGATCCCGCCATTCTCACCAGGGCCGCCTTTGATGGATTGCTCTTGAGGAATTCCTGGATGTGGAGGCGGCGACACTCTGACCGCTAGAACATTCTGGCGATCGGGCTTCAGAATATCCGTCACCTCAAAGGAACCGCGAATGAATGCTCCCTTGATCGAGCCGAGAGACCGACCATTCAGCCATACTGCCGCCTGGTAATTAATGCCTTCGAAGGTCAGCGTCAAGCGCCGTCCTTGGATCGCTGTGGGTGCGTGAAATTCTACCCGGTACCAATAATCCTGCTTGTTCAGATTTTCCGGAATGGCAAGATTGTTCAAACCGTAATCGGGATCGGGATAGACGCCGCGATCCACCATCGTTGTAAGCACGGTTCCGGGGACGGTTGCAGACATCCAGTCTCGAGGGTAGAAGCCGACTTGCGAGATGATGGGGCCGTCCACATTTACTTTCGGTGCGGGAATCATGCTCCAGCCGGCGGCCAAGGTCCACTGCCCTTTACCATCTGCGCGAAGAATTTCTTGCGGGCGCAGTGTCTTCGTGGCGGGGGGTGAGAATGGCGCTTTACTGCGGGGCATGGTCGCCGGATCCTGGGGGGCGCGATATCCGGCTTGGCCATGCGTTTGTACGGGCCACGGCTTCGATCCTTCTTCGAATTCAATGGTGGAAAAATTATCGGGCTTTTCGAAGAGCCGTTTGATCTCATCGCTGCTCAACGCGCTGCGGACCACAGTGACAGAGGCGATGGATCCTCCGAAATGGCGCCAATTTGGGGATGGCAAAAAAGCAGGGGCCATCTGCAGGACAGGACTCACGCTTCCCGAATCCAATTTGCCGCTGGCAAGTTGAACGCCATCGCTGTAAATCCGGCACTCCTCGCCATCAGATGTCGCCGCTACGAAATGCCATTTCCCGGGAGCGAGCGCAGTGGTTCCAAAGAGGGTGTTGTCCTTACCCATCCACAGAATCAGCTGGTCGCCGCTCAGCGCGAGATATCTTGAAAACTCCTCCTCGGGGTCGCCAAACCCTGCCAGCAGGCTCGGCATTTTCACCGCTTCGGCAGCATTGACCCAGGCGTACAGCGACCAAGGCGAATCCGCCCGCAGAACCGAATCGTTCTTCACAAGCGGCCTCTTCAAGCCGTCGCCATCGGGCAAAAAAACAGCGCTAAACGGACCGTAGAAAGATGGATCGTTCGTGACCTGCGCTTGTGCGAAGCCGCCAATGGCAGCTGCGATTAGACAGACCAAGAGCAGCCCAGCGTGAATCAAGAGTCGAAAAGCAGAAGAAGAATCCTTCATGATTGCTCCGTCAACGATGAAGATTGCCGATTGTGAATTCGAATCGTATCAGGACTGGTTGCGGCATCCTAGCAAGCACGCAAAATCCCGATCAGTCAAATGCAAAAAACAGCTGCGTCCAATTGTTTAGACCAATTGTTTAGACCCATTGACTCGATCGAAACGCTCTCGTAATCTATAGAGCAGTATGCTGTCTCATTTCCATCATCGCCATTATGATCACGCGCCTAGCGCGACGGCGGCGATGTGCACCTGAGATTGATTTAACCAGCACTTTCAGGAGTTTCGGCCCGCTGACGCGAAAACGCTCAGCGGGCTTTTTTTTTATGAAAGGAAATGCGCGTATGAACGCAGACTTCGATTTCGACAAGATGAGCGGACTGCTTCCCGCGGTTGTGCAAGACTCATGCGGCGGGGAAGTGCTGATGGTGGGGTTTATGAATCGTCAGGCTTTGGAACAGACGCTGGAAAAAGGGTACGTGACGTTCTTCAGCCGGACGCGCCAGCAACTGTGGATGAAAGGCGAAAGCTCGGGGAATCGGCTGCGGGTTGTCTCGGCCCAGACGGATTGTGACCGCGACACTCTGCTGCTGCGCGTGGAAGTGGAGGGAGCGGGAGTGGTCTGCCATCGCGGAACGCGATCCTGTTTCACGGAACAAGTTTTCCTGCAGGGCTTGGAGAAAACTGCCGACTTTCCGAAGGAGACGCGATGAAGCTACGCATCGGAATTCCCAAAGGCAGCCTGCAGGAGGCGACCTTAGAGCTATTCGCGCGCGCCGGGCTTCCGGCCTACACAAATGGTCGGTCATATTTTGCCAGCACCTCGGATCCGGAGATAGATTGCATGTTGATCCGCGCGCAGGAAATGGCCCGCTATGTGGAGCACGGCGCCATTGACGCCGGTCTAACCGGTTTCGACTGGGTGATTGAGAGCGGACTGGAAGTAGTGACGGTGAGTAACTTGATTTATGCCAAGCGCAGCCGTGGCAAAGTGCGATGGGTACTGGCAGTCCCGGAGGATTCCTCGGTTCAGCGCGCGGAGGACCTTTCCGGAAAAATTGTCGCCACCGAACTGGTGAAAGTCACGCGAGACTACTTCCGTGAAAAAGGCGTCGAAGTGCGAGTAGAGTTTTCGTGGGGAGCCACCGAAGTGAAGCCCCCGATGCTGGCGGATGCGATCGTCGAAGTGACCGAGACCGGCAGTTCGCTTAAAGCCAACCGGCTTCGCATTCTGGAGACGGTTCTGGAATCGAATACGCAGTTGATCGCCAACCAGGGTTCGTATGCCGATCGCGACAAGCGGCGAAAGATCGATAATCTGGCTCTGATGCTGCAAGGGGCAATGGAAGCACAGGACCGGGTGGGACTCATGCTGAATGTCCGCAAGGAAAACCTGGCGGCTGTGCTTGCGGTGTTGCCCGCGCTGCGGAAGCCGACGATCTCTCATCTGAGCGATGAAGACTGGCTCGCGGTGAATACGGTGATCGACGAGGGGTCGGCGTGGGATGTCATACCGCGGCTCAAAGAGGCGCAGGCGCATGGCATCGTCGAGTATCCGCTGAATAAGGTGGTGCTGTGATGCGGCTCGTCTGCGGCCGGGAGGCTCGCGCCATGGTGGAGCGCCTCAGCGTGCGAGGGACGCGGCCCAGCGCTTTGGAGCCGCGAGTGCGGCGCATCATTGACGGCGTCCGCCGCGGCGGCGATCGATCGCTTCGGCGCTATGCGGAGCGGTGGGATGGGCTGGCTGCGAAACAGTCTTTGCAGGTTTCCGATGAGGAGATGGTGGCGGCGTTGCGAATACTTTCCCCCGTCTTACGCAGGTCGCTGCGACAGGCCGCTCAGAATATTCGCCGGCTCTGTGAGTGGCAAAAGCCCAAGAGTTGGACGCGGACGCGCGGCGGAATTTCGGTGGGACAAATCGTGCGCCCGCTGGAGTCCGTGGGCTGCTATGTGCCGAGCGGGCGTCATCCGCTGGTTTCAACATTGCTGATGACCGCAATCCCCGCTCAGGTGGCGGGGGTGAAGAACATTCGCGTGATGTCGCCCAAGCCGTCATCTGAGGTCTTGGCTGCGGCTGCGATGCTCGGGGTTCGCGAGTTTTATCGTGCGGGAGGGGCGCAGGCCATCGCCGCGTTAGCCTACGGGACTCGCAGTATTCCTCGGGTGGACAAGATTGTTGGACCCGGCAACGCTTATGTAACCCTGGCCAAGAGGCTGGTTTCGTTCGACTGTGCGATTGATTTTTTAGCCGGGCCTACGGAAGCCGTCATTCTGAATAACTGGCTGAGCGCCTCCGGGAGTCCGGAATTTATTGCTGCTGATCTTGTCGCGCAGGCTGAGCACGATCCTGAGGCTGTGTCCGTATTTATCACGACCTCTCGCAAGTTGGCGAGATCGGTGAAGCTGAGTGCCGCGAAACTCGCGAAAGGAAATCCGACGGCCATGGAATCGTTGCGCAGGCGGGGTGCGATTCTGGTCGCGTCTTCACGCGAACAGGGGCGAGAGTGGGCCAATCGGATTGCGCCTGAACACATTACCGTCGCCGCGGAAGACTTGCCTTTTATCCGCAATGCAGGCTCGGTCTTCGTGGGCGACTACTCGGCGCAGGCAGCCGGCGATTACGCTTCCGGGCCCAACCACGTGCTGCCGACTTCGGGACAGGCGCGATTTCGAGGAGGTCTGAGCGTGCTGGATTTCGTGAAGGTTATTACGGTGCAGCAGTTGTCCGCGAATGGGTTGAGGCGGATCGCCCCGGTTGTTGAATGTCTTGCCAGCGCAGAAGGATTGGCTGCGCATGCACACTCTGTGCGCGTGAGGTGCGAACATGCTTAGTCCTCGGGAAGCGATACGGACGCTGCCTTCGTATCACCCTCCGCTGGCGGGGCGAGACGGGCTGCGTCTGGATTTCAACGAGAACACGGTGGGGTGCTCGCCGCGAGTGCTTGAACGCCTGCGGCGGTTGGAACCGGAACAACTTGCCAGCTATCCCGAGCGCGACCCGGTGGAAGCGAGGGTGGCCGAAGTTCTGGGGATCGCGGCGGCGGAACTGCTGTTGACGAACGGCGTGGACGAAGCGATCCATTTGCTCTGCGGAACCTACCTCTCGCCCGGCGACGAAGCGCTGATCGCCGTGCCTACGTACGCCATGTACCGGATTTATATGAAGGCAGCCGGGGCAGAAATCGTCAGTGTTTCCGCGAGCAAGGACTTTCATTTTCCTGCCGACGAGCTCTGTGCCCGCGTTACGCCGCGTACGCGAATGATCGCGATTGCGAATCCCAACAATCCCACGGGAACGGTCGCGTCTGCGGATGAACTGCTGCGAATCGTGCGCTCGGCACCGAACGCGGCGGTGCTGATAGACGAAGCGTACTTCGAGTTTTACGGCCAAAGCCTATTGGGCATACGCTCGCAACTCACCAACCTGTTTGTGGCGCGCACTTTTTCGAAGGCATACGGACTGGCCGGGCTGCGCATTGGCGCGCTGGTTGGCGATGCGGAGCAAATGCGCGCGGTGCGGCGGGTCAGTTCGCCCTACAACGTGAATGCGGTGGCGCTGGCTTGCCTACCGGATGCAGTTGGCGATCAAGCATTCATTCAGCAGTATGTGAGCGAAGTTCGCGCGTCGCGAGTACGACTGGAGGGAGCGCTCGAAGCCAATGGAATTCAGTTCTGGCCCAGCCAGGCGAACTTCGTGCTCGCGCGCGTGGGCCCGGCGTCATCGTTTGTGGAGCACATGCGGCGGCGCGGAGTCTTGGTCCGCAATCGTTCGGGCGACCACGGTTGTGAAGGATGTGTGCGCATCACGCTTGGCCCGCGGGAGCATGCGGATCGTTTGCTGACCGCGCTCCAGGAAACATGCGAAGCGCTTGGCATTCTCGTTCCACCTGCGCAAGGGGCATCGCGGCCATGAGAAAAGGAATCATTAAGCGCGTCAGCAAAGAGACGCGGATACAGATCTCGCTCACCATTGAGGGGCGCGGTCGTTACCAGGTGTCCACCGGCATCCGCTTCTTTGATCACATGCTGGAACTCTTCGCCCATCACGGGGGCTTCGATCTGATCCTAAAGGCGCGCGGCGATCTCGACGTGGACCAGCATCATACGGTCGAGGATGTGGGCATCGTTCTCGGGCAGGCGTTTGATAAAGCCCTTGGCAGCAAGCGCGGTATTCTGCGAGCCGGATATTTTTTGATGCCGATGGACGAAACCATGGGAATGGCCGCAGTGGATTTTTGCGGCCGCACCGCGGCCGTGGTGGATACGAAGGTCCGCACGCGGCTGGTCGGCGACCTGCAGGCGGAACTCGTGGATGACTTCTTTGAAGGGTTTGCGCGGGGAGCGCGCGCCAATGTTCACGTGCGCGTGCTTTATGGACGATCGAGCCACCACAAAATTGAGGCGCTCTTCAAGGCGTTTGCGCGGGCCCTGCGGGCTGCTTGCTGGCGTGATCGGCGCATGGCGCGTCTGTTGCCCAGCACCAAGGGAGTGCTGTGATGATTGCGATCGTGGATTACGGCGCCGGAAATCTCGTTTCGGTGAAGAAAGTGCTGGCCTGGCTGGGGCAAGACTGCGCGATTACTTCCGATCCCGGGCAGGTTCGAAACGCCTCGAAAATCGTACTTCCCGGCGTCGGGCATTTTGCCTCGACGGCAGCGCTCAGCCGCTCGGGCTTGCAGGATGCCATTGCGGATGCCATTCACCGGGGGATTCCGTTCCTAGGTATCTGTGTTGGGATGCAGTGGATGTTTCAGCACAGCCAGGAATCGCCCGCGACGGCGGGCCTCGGCGTGTTCGAGGGCGAGTGCGAGCGCTTCCCTGCAAGCGTGAAGTCGCCGCACGTGGGGTGGAACCAGATTGACGTTGCTTCGTCCTCACAACTCCTGCGCGGTGTGCGGTCGTCATCGTTTGTGTATTTCACGCATTCTTTTCGTGCGCCAGTTACCGATACAACGGTGGCGTCTTGTGAGTATGGCGGCCATTTTTCGGCGGCGGTGGAACGGGAGCACTTATTTGGTGTCCAGTTTCATCCGGAAAAATCTGGGGACACTGGGTTGAAGATACTGAGCAATTTTTGTGCTCTGTGAGATGCTGACCAAACGAATCATCGCTTGCCTGGACGTGGACGGCGGTCGGGTCGTAAAAGGCGTGCAGTTTGAGAATCTGCGCGATGCAGGAGATCCGGCCGAACTGGCGAAAGCGCATAGTGAATCGGGGGCGGACGAAATCGTTCTACTGGACATTTCGGCGGCGCACGAGCGACGTGCGACACTGCTCGATACGGTACGCAAGGCGGCACGCCAGCTGTTCATTCCGTTCACGGTAGGCGGTGGAATTCGCACACTGGAGGATGCGGCTGCGGTCTTCTCGGCTGGCGCGGACAAGATCAGCATCAATTCTGCGGCCCTGGCCGACCCAGTTTTGATCACGCAGATCGCGGCGCGCTTTGGGTCGCAGGCGGTAGTCGTCGCCATCGATGCCAAGCGCTCCGAAGGTGTCGCTCCTTGGGAAGCGTTCACTCACGGAGGACGAACTGGAACGGGGCGGGACGCGGTTGCCTGGGCTCAGGAAGCGGCGTCGTGCGGCGCAGGCGAAATCCTGCTGACCTCGATGGACCGAGACGGCACGGGCTCCGGATTCGATTGCCGGCTGACAAGAGCCGTGGCCGACTCGGTTCGAATTCCCGTGATTGCCTCCGGCGGTGCGGGCGGCCTACAGCATTTTGTGGAAGTATTCCGCGAAGGGCATGCCGATGCCGCTCTGGCGGCGTCGATCTTTCACTACGGGTTCAGCCGGCTGGCTGACCTCAAGCAACAACTCTATTCGCAGGGAATTCCGGTGAGATGGCCATGCTAATTCCTTCGATCGACTTGATGGGTGGCAAGATCGTGCAGTTGGTTCAAGGCAAGCGGAAGGCCCTGGAGTTTGACGACTTCGCGACGTGGGTAGAGCGCTTCTCGAAGTATCCGCTGGTACAACTGATCGATCTCGACGCTGCCATTGGCACGGGGAACAACCTCGAACTGCTTCGCGAATTCGCTCGCCAGTTGCCCTGCCAGGTGGGCGGGGGCATCCGCTCGGTTGCGGCCGCTGAGGCTGCACTGGGGGCGGGAGCGCAAAGAATCATCCTGGGTTCGGCACTGTTCGCTGAGGACAAGCTGGATCCGGCGTTCGCAAAAAAGATGGCAGACGCGGTCGGTTCCAACCGGCTGGTTTTCGCGGTGGACGCGATTGGCGGTCGAGTGGCGATCCACGGATGGCGAAAAGTAACTGACGTCAGCCCACTGCAAATGGTGCAGGCGCTCGAATCTTGGTGCGCTGCCTTTCTGTACACGCATGTGGATACGGAAGGTTTGTTGCAGGGCTTTCCGCAGGATGTGATTCGTCCGCTGCGACAGGCCACGACCCGACAGTTGATTGCTGCGGGCGGAATTCGGGCGCAAGAAGAAATCGACGAACTGCATGCCATCGGTGTCGATGCCGTGGTCGGAATGGCCATCTACCAGGGGCTGCTGCCCGGGTTTCCTTAGAATTTCAGTCCGACGGCGCCGCTGAGGAATGCTCCCATTGGCGACATTGTGCGGCAAGCGTTGGCGAAGATTGGCATGAACGTTGTGCTACAGACTTGTTTGTCGGTGAAGTCGACGGCAGTGCCCAGATCGCGAAGCTTTAGGTCTTCCACGAATTCGTGATCGCCGAGGAATCCCCGGGGCGGGCGTCGGAGCTTGCCGGCATCGTCCCAGTTGAGGAGCTTGCGGACTGCTCTCCATTCCTGGGGACGGGACACAATCGCATTGCGAACTTTGAGCAGGGTCGGCGGCTCAGGGCGCCACAGGCCGCATGCGGCGAAACAGCCTCCGTTCTCAAGATGCAGATAAAACCCCGGAGAGTGAACGTCTTTACCGCGATGGGAAAACCGCATTGCGACATGCGTCTTGTAAGGACGCTTGTCCGGGGAGAATCGCACGTCGCGGTAGATGCGAAACAGGGAGCCGCGGGAGGGACGCGGATCGGCGATGAGATGCGGCGCAACTTCGTATAACGGTGCGCCGAAGTCGGTGATAAACCGCAGGGCCGGCTGGCGAATACAAGTTTCAAATTCCGCTTGGTGGGCCAGGAACCAGTCGCGATTGTTGTTGCGCTTGAGACGCGCGAGAAAGCGGAAGAATTCGGGGGTGAAGTAAGCGGGCATCTAAAGATAAAGTAAGAAGGACCGGCAGAAAAGTAAAGTGCTTCGCCCTAAATCTGGGCGAGAAACAAATCGTTCGCTTCTAGTCTTCCAACTTGAACACGCGTTCCATCACCAACCATTTCTCGCCCGGTCGGGCTTGGGCTAACGATTTCTGAAACGTGCCCATGAGGCGCTCCCATTCCTGAACTCTGGGGTTCAGTTGATCGGCCTTGGTCTTGGCCGCAAACGAAAACGACTCGTTCACCTGCATGATCATGAACAGGCGGGTTCCGAGCAGATAGATTTCCATGTCCTCGATGCCGGAGTCTTTGATGCTTCGAGTAATCTCGGGCCAAATCTTTTCGTGATACCGCTTGTATTCAGCGATCAGCTTGGGATCGTCTTTCAAATCGAGGGTCAGGCAAACACGTCGTTTCATTCGACCTCTGTGGCGGGAATGGTTAATGTTGTGTGCGAGTTCGCGACTGCTGCGGGCCGATATCCCCACATTGCGAAATAGAATACGTAGGCATGACAAACCAGCGGGACCACAAACGCACGCTGGATATTCCAGGCATCGGAAATCCTGCCCATGATTGCGGGGCAAACCGCGCCTCCGATGATTGCCATGACCAGCAGAGACGATCCTAGCTTGGTGTAGGGGCCAAGGGTTTTCAGGCTGAGGGCGAAAATCGTCGGAAACATGATGGAGTGGAAAAATCCGATTAACACGATGGCCCAGACTGGCGCCGTGCCAGAAGCGAACAGCACGACGAGAAGGCAGAGTAGCGAACCACCGGCAAACAAGCTGAGCAGCCTAGGTGCCGCGATTTTTTGCATGATGGCGGACCCGGCAAAACGTCCGATCATGAAGCCCGCCAGGTGCGCCTGCAGGTAGTGAGCTGCCGCTTTTTCATGAGTTCCGGGCAGAGTGAATTCAGCGAATCGAATAATGAAGCTGGCTACGCCAACCTGCGCGCCTACGTAGAAGAACTGGGCAATCACGCCTTTGATCAAATGTCGAAACGCAAAAGTGCCGCTAAGCTTCGCCTCCGAGGCCTGAAGACCTTCCCTGCTGGTCTCTCGGATCTCCGGCAGTCTGGTCAGAAACATGAGCAGCGCGACGAACAGAAAGACGCCTGTGATGACGAGATATGGGGTCTTCACCATGTTGGCCTCGGACACTCGATAGGCCAGCAATTGCTCCGGGTTCATCGCAGCCAGTTCCGCGGGAGTGTGCTCGATGCCGGAGAGAATGAATCTGGAGCCGAGAAGGGCGATCAGCACGGCGCCGGCGGCGTTGAACGATTGCGCGAGATTCAGCCGGCGCTCCGAACTCTGCGCGGGCCCGAGCGTAGTCACATAGGGATTGGCGGCGACTTCCAGAACCGACTGCCCACAGGCCATTACGAACAGAGCAAAGAGAAAAAATCCGTAGACCCGAATGGAGGCGGCCGGAATGAACAGAATCGCTCCCGTAGCGCAGACCAGCAGGCCGATCAGAATTCCCCGTTTGTACCCCAATCGCTGCATCAGCCATCCCGCGGGCAGAGCAGCGAGAAAATAGCCGCCGAAAAAAGCCGACTGGATGAGAGACGATTGGAAATCGGTTAAGCCGAATGCCTTCTTGAGATGCTGTATGAGGATGTCATTCAGGTTGACGCCGATGGCCCACAGAAAGAACAAGCTGGTGACTAATACCAGGGGCACGACGTAGCGTCGCTCCGTGATGGATGGGGATGAACTCACTCGAAGATCCTCATGTCAGTGCGCGATCCAGATGAACGTAGCCGCCGTCGACGAATAAATGCTGGCCCGTAGTGTGGCTGGACCTGGCGGAGATCAGAAATACGACCATCGCAGCAATCTCGTCCGATGTGGTCATACGCTGCTCGAGCGGAATCTTGGTAAGAATGGTCTTCAGTTTTTCTTCGGAATTCGGAAACGTGTCGAGCCAGCTGCGGTAGAGCGGCGTCATGACTTCGGAGGGAATTACGGTATTGACGCGAATGCCGTAGGGCAGCAGTTCTGCCGCCCATTCCCGCGTCAGCGCCATAATCGCGCCTTTTGACGACGCGTACCCCGAGGTACTGCCCTGGCCGGTGACGGCCGTTTTGGAGCCGATGTTGACGATCGTCCCCCGTGAAGTTTTCAACTGCGGCAACGCATAGTGGGCCATGCTGTAGTAATGGACCAGATTGCGATTGAGCGAGGCAACATATTCGTCTGGGTTTCCATGCTCCAGACCAACCTTGTCATTCCGCCCTGCGTTGTTCACGAGCGCATCAATACGGCCAAAATTCTTCACCGTGTGCTCGACGGATGCGGAGCAATTTTCCGGGACGGAGAGATCGATGGCAATGAGTCCGCAGCTAGCGCCTTTATTTTGTAGCTCGCTTCGCAGCTGCTGGCCAGCCTCCGCATCGCGGTCGACAATCACCGGGACAGCACCTTCGGCAGTGCACGCATGGACAATCGCGGCGCCGATGCCCTTGGCCCCGCCGGTGACGAGGATGACCTTATCTTTTAGTTTCAGGTCCATTCATTAGCCTCGCAGGTTGAAGAAGCCGCCGTCGATGGGATAGTCCACCCCCGTAATGAACGCGGCTTCGTCGGAGCACAAGAACAAGGCAAGGGATGCGACCTCTGTGGGCTCCGCCATTCGTCCAATGGGTTGCGACTTTGCCAGCTTTTCGAACATCTCCTTCTCGCGTCCCGGATAGTTCTTTTGCAGATAGCCGTCGACAAACGGCGTATGAACCCGCGCAGGTGAAATGCAATTACAGCGGATGTTGTGGGCGAGATAATCCCGGGCAACGGAATAGGTCATCGCGATCACCGCTCCTTTGCTCATCGAGTAGGCGAAGCGCTCCGCAAGACCGGACGATCCGGCAATCGATGCCAGGTTCAAGATTATGCCGCCCCCGGACCTTTTCATGTGTGGAATGACGGAGTGCAGGCAGTTGTAAAACCCTTTGACGTTTACTCGAACAACGCGGTCAAAATCTGCCTCGGTCGTACTCTCCGCCGTGCCGACATGCGAGATGCCGGCATTATTGACGAGGATGTGGACGCGGTCGAGGCGAAAGAACTCCTCGAACCTGGTTTTCACTTCCGACTGGTTAGTCACATCGCAGAGGTAAGAAGAAGCAACGCCGCCAACGGTGGCGATGTGCCGGCAGGTTTCGGCCGCAGTCGATTCATTCAAGTCCAGAATACGAATCACCGCGCCGTGCGCCGCGAATTTCAAAGCAATGGCCTGCCCGATGCCACTGCCGCCGCCCGTGACCACGGCGACTTTACCATCCAAGCGGAAAGCCTGCGCCGTGTTATCGCCTTTGGTCAGAGCGAGACCCCTCGTTTCCAGGGAATGAAATCTTCCTGAGCTTTCATCTCCGCTTTGGTTCGGACTTCTCCGCTGGCCACTTGAATGACGAGATGGAGAATGTCTTCGCCCATCTGCTCGATGGTTGTTTGTCCGGAGACAACCGCTCCGGTGTCGATGTCGATGATATCGTGCATGCGTTGCGCCAGCGCCGAGTTGGTGGAAAGCTTCACGACGGGGGCGATCGGATTCCCGGTCGGCGTGCCCAAGCCGGTCGTGAACAACACCACGCTTGCGCCCGCGCCAACCTGTGCGGTGACGCACTCTACATCGTTGCCCGGCGTGCATTGAAGATTCAGGCCGGGTTCGGTCGAATACTCCGGATAATCGAGCACGGCGGCGACGGGAGACGTGCCGCCTTTCTTTGCCGCCCCGGCTGATTTCATGGCGTCGGTCAAAAGTCCGTCCCGCATATTGCCCGGTGATGGATTCATGTCGAAACCGGAGCCAACGGCCGCGGCCCTGGCGGCATAGTCACGCATCAATTGAATAAAGCGATTGCCGGCGGCCTTGCTCTTGCCGCGATCGATGAGTTCCTGTTCCACTCCGCACAACTCGGGGAATTCCGAGAGAATTGTTCTGCCACCCAGAGCGGCGAGCAGATCGGAGGTGTGTCCGATGGCGGGATTCGCCGAGATTCCGGAAAAGCCGTCCGACCCTCCACACTTCAGACCGACGCACAAATCGGCCAGTGGAGCGGGAGTGCGCTGAGCTGTGTTGGCCGCGACCAATCCCAGAAAAGTTTGCCGGATCGCATCGGACATCATCGCCGCCTCCGAGCCGCTGCGCTGTTGCTCGAGGATGAACAAAGGCTTGTCAAAGTTGCGATCGCGTTTGCGAATTTCGTCGCGAAGGATTGCACTCTGTGCGTGCTGGCATCCCAGGCTCAGGACCGTCGCTCCTGCCACGTTGGGGTGATGAATATAACCGGCGATGAGCCCGCAGAGATTGTGGGAATCTTCGCGCGTTCCTCCACAGCCGCCCTCGTGGAGCAGAAATCGCACGCCATCGATATTCTCGAACAACCGGCTGCGCGGCGGCGGAGCCGCGTCTGCAGGGAAGGCATCAAGATCAATCGTTTCCAGCTTTCCTTCTCGATAGAATTTTGCCAGTCCAGCGACTTGGCGGCGGTAGAGCTGGGGCGTGGCGAAACCCAGCTCTTCTTCGAATGCTTGTTTCAGAACCTGTATGTTTTTGTTCTCGCAAAAAACCAGAGGAACGACAAGCCAATAGTTTCGAGTGCCCACTTGGCCGTCGGAGCGGCGATATCCCAGGAAGGTTTTGTCCTTCCATCGGGAAACGTCGGGCGGCGACCAGTGAAATTCGCCCGACTGCTCGCGGAAAGACGCGGCCTGGTGTTGGATATTGCCGACTGTCAGGAGTTCTCCGGCCGCGATTGGCTTAGCGGCTTTACCAACCAGAACCCCGTACATAATGACATTCTCGCCGATGCCAAAGCTTCGCATGGCGAATTTGTGTTTGGCGGGAACATTCTTGGGGAGAGTGTAGGTCTGGCCTTCGAATTCAACTTGCTCGCCGGCTTTTAAATCGCTGAGAGCAATTAAGACATTGTCGCGGGAATCGAGTTGGAGCAGGTTGAGATGCATTTCAGTTAGAACGTTTCGCCGAGATTGTTAATTCGTCCGACCATTGTAAAACATCAGTCGCACGATACCTCAGGATCGTGAGTATCGCGAGGGAATGTTTGGTCGGTTCCACGGAAAGGCTGTCGAGCTTCACTCGACAGACAGCCCAGGGCGGCTGTCCCCACATGGGCGCTTGCGCGGCTTGGAGACGCCACTGCAGTTCCTCAACCGGCCTCCAATCGCCAGAATCGCTGCGCGTTGCCGCCGAGAACACGATCTTGACGCTCCGGAGTTTTTTGGAGGAGATAGCTTTTCACGACTTCGATCGCTCTTGCATACGATGCCGCGACCAGGCACACCGGCCAATCGGAACCAATCATCAGGCGGTCAGGCCCAAAACATTGGAAGGCGACGTCGAGGAAAGGGACGATCTGCACCGCATCCCAATGCTGCCGGTCGGCCTCGGTGACCAGGCCCGACAGTTTGCAGAAGACGTTCGGAAATGCGGCTAGCCGTGATATCCCCTCCGCCCAAAGATCGATGTTGCCACTCTTTATCGGCGGCTTGGCAAGATGATCGAGCACAAAGCGCTGCCGCGGAAACCGCTCCACAAAGTCGGCGGCTACCGGAAGATGTTCGGTGTAAATCAGAATGTCGTATGCCAAATCGAATTCTTCCAGGACGGAAATGCCGCGCAGGAACTCTGGTTGTAGCAGGAAGCGATGGTCGGGTTCACTCTGCACGATGTGGCGGATTCCGACAAGTTTAGGATTTCGAGCCAGGACCTTTAACTGCGACCGCACGTCCGGCGAACGCAGATCGACCCAGCCCACGACACCAAGAATCCACCTCGAGCGCTCAGCCAGATCGAGAAGCCAGCGAGTTTCTTCCAGCGTCTGCCGCGCTTGAACCGCAACCGATCCCTGGAAACCGTTGTTTTTCAGCTCCGGTTTCAGATCCCGCGGCAAGAAATTTCGGCGGAGCACCGCCATGGAATCATCGATCCATTCGTATTGGGCGGGGCTATATCTCCAGAAGTGCTGGTGAGCATCAACGTGCATGGGATCGCACCGAGTCTTATCGTATTCGCGCGGGCTCCTGGCGCACAGCTATTCTTCGAAACAAGTTTCTTTGCAGAGAGATAGCGGAGCGAAGAGTTTCGCCCAGGCCGTGCCGACGAGGACCGTTGTGATTTTAGGCAGCATCCATCACTCTCGCAATCATCGGCAACAGTTCGGTACTGAGGCGACTCTTGTCGACGCAACCGTTGGCGCCAGCATCGATTGCGCGTGGGAGTAAGACGGCCGGATCATGCTGGCTCATGATCAAAATCTTGGCGGCGGGAATTTTTTCACGCAGAAGACGCGCTACATCCAGTCCGTTCAGTCCGGGCATGCTTACGTCCAAAAGAATGAGATCGGGCAGGAGTTCCGCCGCTTTCTGAACGGCCTCAGTTCCATCGTTCGCTTCACCGCAGACTTCCCAATAGGCGACGGGTGCCAGAATACTCTTAACCCCGCGTCGCACCCATTCGTTGTCATCAGCAATCAGAATTCTCATCCGGTATTGGTTCCGCTTGCTGAACCGAGGGTATCACCCGGTGACCTGGATCGGTTGGACACCGCGGTCTTTCTGAGGTCCGGCAAAGTTCGCAATCGTCGCTCGCCGATGATGTTCTCCGTGGTTTCTATCACGGCGGTGAACACACCGCCCACGGCTCCTTCCCTCGACGCGGACTGGGCTAAAAGAAAAAGAAAAATAGCACTCTTCCACATCCCCGTATCGATTCAGCGCGAGCAGCAAGTCGTTGGACCAGGTAGCCTCACCGGATTGGACCACCCCCTCCAGCATGGGACCAATGGTGTCCCAGATCTCCGCCCAGCAATCGCGCCCTAATGCCCAGGGGTGTTTGCTGCCCAAAATGGTCGGATATGCGTCGTTGTAAAGAACCACGCACTCCGCTAACCAGTACAACACGATGGGGAAGCGGGAAGCCAGGCAAATACTGACAGAAGTCTTCAGGCTCTGAGGCCAACTTTCGATTGGACCTAGCGGTGTTTGCGACCAGTCAAGTTCAGGGATTAGCCGACTCATTTCCCCGCCGCCCGCAAGCCACTGCTGCGCAGCGGTGGTGGTTTTGACGGCCTGTGGCTTTACCTCGATCTGAGGGCGGTTCGCTATTCTATCGAGCGTGGGAAGCAACTGGTGAGCCAGGTCACACTTGGCGATATAGGCGGCCGCCCCTACTTCCCGGGCTTGCCGACGCCCCACTGCGGGGTCGTTCTGGCTGATAATGACGACTTTAGATTCCGGAAGATCTCGACCCAGGATGCGAGTCACCTCCAGCCCATCCATACGAGGCATGGAGACATCCAGGAGCACGATGGCAGGCCGCAAGGCCTTCGCCTTTTCAAGGCCTTGGATTCCGTCTGCAGCTTCGCCGCAGATGCGCCACTCCGGGCGACAGGAAAGCAGTTCTCGAAGTCCGCGTCTGACGGCCTCATGATCGTCCACGATGAGGATAACGCCAAACATTACTTATCCCCCGAAGAGTACACCGCACGAATCGGTACCCGGCCGGCCGAAACCCTTATTTGCAGTAAGCCACACGGAAGGAACGCAGTTACTCGAAACGGCTTCGTTCGACCTCCGATACTAGCCGGAGAGCGAAGAGAACGCATATACAGTGTTCACTGTACTCAAACCGGCCGTATCGCTTCGTTCTTACTTAGTTCTTAGGGCAGAAATAAGCCAGCCTTCTCGCTGCCTAGCGGACGAGGAGTTGGCTGGCTTACACCTGTTTCGCAAGACTACTGTTGCGGCGGGGGCGTCGGCTGGTCAGAACCGGTGTCGGGATGACGGTTCTGCATCCGTTGTTCGCGTTTAGCCTGCATTTCGTCCCACTTTTTCTGTTGGTTGGGGTCGAGCAGCGCCCGGACCTGTGAGTTCGTGCTGGTATGGATATCCATCATTTTGGCACGGCGATCCTGCTGCGAGAGGGAAGAATCCTGGTGCAGGCTCTCCATTTGCGTGTGTTCGGACTGGAAGACATCCTGCACTTTGGTCTGCTGATCAGACGTGAGGTTCAGATGTTTGGTCAGTTCCTTAGTGCGCTGAGCGGGATCTTGCTGGCCGCGGTGCCAACCGCCGTGATCTTGCGAGGGCTGGGATTGCGGATTGGCAGGTGCGCTATCCTGGGCCGCCGCGAACGGCGTGGCGATCGAGATGGCGCCGGCCACGACAAGTACGAGCAGGCATTGCTTAAGCATGGGAATCTCCTTTTAAAAAGCGATCGGTCTACACCTATAAACGGAATTATGACGCGGAAGTTGCGGAGCACAAGGGAATTCGCAAAATCTTTGCATAACTTTACGAAGCGGCCTTCAAGGGTGGAATTAGCCACAAACTTTTACAGTGCGGTGCCGGGTGGAGCGGTATGATCCATGCAGGCTGGCGGCAAACGCCTGCGTGCATGTATGCGGATTTCCAGTCTTCAGACATCAGTGGTGAAAGCAAGACTGCGTTCCAATTTCGTCTTTCAACTTCTCTTGGTCTTTTATCTTGTCATGCTTCCTGCGCCTCGGTTGTGGGGACAGACGGCTGCGCCGGACTCCGCGATAGCGGTTGGGCTAACGATCCACGGCGTGGTGAAATCGGGAAACATGCCGATTCCCGGAGCTGGAGTTTCGGCTGCGAAAGCGTCCACGACAGAGCAGGTCAGTACGTCGACCGATGTGGACGGCAGTTACTTGCTGCGGATTCCCATGGATGGGCACTATATCGTGCGGGTACAGATGGCGGCATTCGCCGCAAGCACGCAGGAGGTAGTGCTGGATGCGGAACATCAGCACGTACCGGCGAATTTTGAATTAATGCTGCTCTCGCGCGCGCGAGAGGCACACCCTGAACCGCGGCAGAGGAACGCGGGCGGGCGAGGTTTTCAGAGTCTTTCTGTATTTCAGAGTGCGACCGGACAGGATGCGTCCAACGCTTCGATGAGCGACGTTTCGCCTTCTGGAATGCCGGTTCCAGGGATTGCGCCGGACAGTGCGACGGAATCGGTGGCTGTTTCGGGAAACACTTCCAACTCGTTCAACACGATGAGCGCGGACGAAATGCAGCAGCGTTTCAACGACGCCCGCCAACAAGGCGGGGGATTCGGTGGTGGCGGGGGATTCGGTGGTCAGGGAGGCGGTTTCGGGGGCGGCGGGTTCGGCGGTGGGGGCTTTGGCAGGCGCGGTTTTGACATCAATCGTCCTCATGGATCGATCTATTACGGCGTCGGGGATTCGGCGCTGAATGCATCGCCCTATTCACTCACCGGCGAACCGACGGAAAAGCCGGCGTATGTGCAGAATAGTTTCGGCGGTTCTGTCGGTGGTCCGCTGAACATTCCGCATATCTATCACGGGGGGAGCAAGACTTTTTATTTCATCAACTACAACGGCAGGCGCGCGGAAAATCCTTTCGATCAGTTCTCGACCGTACCTACGCTGCTGGAGCGGCAGGGCAACTTTTCCCGGACCGTGTACACTTCGGGAGCAGAAGCGGGACAATCCGTACAGATTTTCAATCCCGCGACCAACACTGCGTATGCCAACAACACGATCCCTCAAATCAACTCCGCGGCGCTAGGATTGTTGTCCTATATTCCTTTGCCGAACTTGCCAGGCAACTATCAAAACTTCCACTACGTGACTTCTGCGAACAGCGACAGTGACGATTTAAACGTACGTGTCAATCACACCTTCGGGGCAGCGCCGGTGCGAGGACGACGGGGTGGCGGCCGCAACGCTCCGCGCAATAACTTGACCGTGGGCTTTCACTATCACGGATCGAGCGCCAATCTGACGAATGCGTTCCCCAGCGTTGGGGGGAATACGAATGTGCGCAGCTTCGATGTTCCGGTCTCGTATACGCGCAGCGTTGGAAAACTCACAAACATTGTGCGCGTAGACTTTAACCGCAGCCGGTCGCACACGCAAAACCTGTACGCTTTCAGCGAGAACATTACGGGTGCGCTGGAAATTAACGGAGTTTCCCAGAACCCGTTCGATTGGGGGTTGCCTAGTCTGTCGTTTACAGACTTCGCCAGCCTTCAAGACACGACTCCGTCGCTTACGCGAAACCAGACTTACACCTTTTCCGACAATGTCATCTGGAATCATGGCAAGCATACGTGGCGCTGGGGCGGCGATTTCCGCCGGGTGCAAGTGAATACTGAGACGGACAGCAATCCGCGGGGCTCCTTTATCTTCTCCGGGGCGAACACTTCGCAATACGATAGCAGCGCGAACCCCGTAGCTGGGACGGGATATGACTTCGCCGACTTTCTGCTCGGATTACCGCAGCAAACCTCCGAACAGTTTGGACAGAACAATCACTTCCGCGGCAATTTCTGGGACTTGTACGCGCAGGACGAGTGGAAGATGCGGGGGGATCTGACGCTCAATCTCGGCGTGCGCTACGAGTACGTTTCGCCGCTTACCGAAATCAACAATCGCATCGCCAACCTCGACCTTTCTCCCGGGGTGCTGAGTCAGACGCTACCGCTCGACGTAACGCCGATTCAGCCGGGGCAAGCGGGGCCCTACAGCGGCAAACTGCCGGACAGCCTGGTGCGGCCGGATCGCAATAACTTCGCGCCGCGCATTGGCTTTGCCTGGAAGCCGTTTTCTAAAACCGTCGTGCGCGGCGGGTATGGCATCAACTACAACACCGGCGCCTATCAAAGCATCGCGCAACAACTTGCTTTTCAGCCGCCATTCTCCACCACCGCGACCAATATTCAAACGACTCCGGGAAATCTGACGCTGCAAAACGGATTCCCGACAGTCACCGCCATCGCCAACGATTATGCGGTGAATCCGAATTACCGGCTGGGCTATGTGCAGATTCGAAATCTGGATATTCAGCAGCAGATTCGCCCCACTCTGCTACTGAATATTGACTACACCGGAACCAAGGGAACGGATCTGGATGTTCTGGAAGCACCGAACCGAACCGCGACCAGCATTCTTATTCCCAGCGTTGACGCTTTCACTTACGAATCCTCGGTTGCAGATTCGGAGGCCAACGCGGGGTCGGTGCGACTGCGCAAACGCTTGTCGGGGGGATTCTCGCTCGGCGGTATCTACACGTTTTCCAAGTCGCTGGACGATGCATCCTCGATAGGGGCAGGAGCAACCTCGGGCTCGAATACGCCGGGATTAGGCGCGGGGGGCACTGGTGCCGGCGGCGGGGGGAGCAGTTCCTCAGGCGGAGGTTCCTCCAACATTGCGCAGAATCCTCTTGATCTATCCGCGGAGCGAGGGCTTTCCAGTTTCAACCAGACGCACAAATTCACCGCCGATTATTTGTGGGAACTTCCCTTCGGAAGCGACAAGCGTTGGCTCACCGGACATGCTCCGTTGCGCGCCATTTTTGGCGGCTGGCAGTGGAGCGGTGACTGGACGATCGCCTCAGGGCTTCCATTCACGCCGCGATTGCTGAACGACATCACGGACGTGAGTCGTGGGAGCAACGGCACGTTGCGGCCCGATGTGGTTCCCGGGCAATCGGTGAGCTTGGCCAATCGGTCGATCGGGGAGTGGTTCAACAAGGATGCATTCGTCGCTCCACCAATCGGACAATACGGCGATGCGCGCCGCAATAGCATCATCGGACCGGGCTCGAAAGTCTTTGATATGGCCTTCACAAAAATCGTTTCACTCAAGGAATCGCGCGTATTGGAGTTCCGGGCTCAGGCTACCAACATTTTTAATATTCCGAATTACTCCTCGTTGGATACGAGTTTTAACTCCCCCACCTTTGGCCGGGTTACCGCGGCTGGGGCCATGCGGCAGTTCACGCTTACGTCACGATTTCGTTTTTAGCGGAATGCTGGTGAGGGATGTTCGGAAAGAAGATCGCCATGATTTTCGCGCCGACCCGATTCGTCGATAAAGCCGTAGCGCTGCTGCTCATGCTCGTGCTCCTTGGTGCGGCGTCGCCCTCGCAGCAGCCATCGGACTATGTGTTTCGCACGGGATCTGAATTGGTGTTGGTGAACGTGACGGTGCGGGACAAGAGTGGAAACTTTGTGCCGGGACTGAAGCCGGAAAACTTCACGATTCTGGAGGACAACAAGCCGCAGAAGGTCGTTTCGTTTGACGTAGAGAACGTGGATGCGGTGCCGGCGACGGATGTGGCTCAGGCGCAGCCGCGGCAGGAGTCCGCGCCGGCGCCGGCGAATCCGCCTACCTCGCCTGCGGATGTGGCGAATCAATTCAAGGATCGGCGTCTGATTGTTTTGTTTTTTGATCTCTCCGCCATGGAACCGGACGAGATCGACCATGCGGTTGCTTCCGCCGAACACTATGTCGATACACAAATGGCGCCCGCAGACCTGGTGTCAATTGTTTCGCTGGGAAGTTCGCTGCTGGTGAACCAGGACTTCACCGGCGATCACGCCTTGTTGAAAAAACAGTTGGACCAATTCAGTTCGGGCAGCGGGCAGGGTTTCGAAGAAGGCACAACGGGCACCACCGAAGGGACGCCCGATACCGGTCAGCCCTTCACGGCCGATGATACGGAATACAACATCTTCAACACAGACCGGCGTCTGGAGGCGTTGCGCTCGGTAGCGGAAAAGCTGTCGCACGTGCAACAGAAGAAATCCCTCATCTATTTTTCCAGCGGTATGGATCGCACCGGCATTGAGAATCAATCGGAACTGCGTGCGGCCGTGAACGCGGCGGTCCGTTCTAACCTTGCGATTTACACCATGGACATGCGCGGTCTTCAAGCACTGGTGGCGGGCGGAGAAGCACAGAACGCGAGCCTGCGCGGAGTTTCGGCGTATTCCGGGCAGTCGACCATCAACGCGTTGAATTCCAATTTCACGACGCAAGAAACGCTGGTGACGCTTGCCAGCGATACGGGAGGACGCGCTTTTCTCGATTCCAACGACTTCAGCAAGATTTTTAAGGGAGTGCAGCAGGATACGTCGACTTACTATCTGCTCGGCTATCACAGCACGAACGCGGCGCGCGACGGGCGTTACCGGCGGATCGTGGTGAAGACCAATCTTCCTGGGGTGAAGGTCGACTATCGCCGCGGCTACTATGCGCCCGCGGATTATAAGCACTCCACGCCGGACGACAAGGAGCGGCAACTGGAGGAGGAACTGGCCTCAGAAATGCCGGCCACCGATTTGCCGCTGTATCTGGGCGTCGCCTATTTTCGCCTGGACGGTAACAAGTTTTTTGTACCCATGTCGCTGGTGGTGCCGGGATCGCAAATTCCATTCGTTCGCAGCAGCGATCGCGACAAGGCAACCCTCGACGTGATTGGGATGGTGCTCGACGGCCAACACCATCCGCTGAACAGAATTCGCGAGACCGTGAAACTCGCAGTGAATACCTCGGCCGAAGTGCAAAAGAAGAATGTGCAGTACGACACCGGGATGAGCCTGTTGAGTGGCAAGTATCACCTTAAGTTTGTGGTGCGCGAAAATCAGACGGGTCGCATGGGCTCGTTCGAAACCGACATCGACGTGCCCGACTTGAAGACGCTTCCGCTGAAAATGAGCTCAGTGGTGTTGGCCAGTCAGATTCAAACGGTCAAGAAAAGTACAAACCTGAATCCGCTGATTCACGATGGGTCTGAGATCGTCCCAAACATCACGCATGTGTTCTCGGCCACCCAGCACTTGTTTCTGTACTATGAGGTTTACGACCCGGCGCGACCCGCGGTCCCCGAGCCTGCCAGAGGAGGCGCGGAGAACAAATCTGGCATCCGCCTGTTGTCCAACGTCGCGTTCTTTCAAGGGAAAGCCAAGACTTACGAGAGCTCGCTGGTCGAGTTGACGGATTTGAATGCGCGCGAGCGAAAAGCTGCCGTCTTCCAATTAGATATTCCGCTTGCATCCCTCAAGCCCGGCTTTTATACCTGCCAGGTCAATGTAATTGATGATGCCGGGGGGCGCTTTTTGTTTCCCCGGCTGGCGTTGTTGATCCGGCATGAAAGTACGAACGCCGCTCCCTGACCGAAAGCCTCCCCACCCGTCCCCATTTCGAGCGCATAAATCTCTGTGAGAAAATATGGGCGATGTTGGTCGCGCGATCGTTACGGGAGGTAATCCTGGTAGGGTTGTCGGCGCTTCCAAGACAAGCTTGGGTGCTCGGGTAAGTTCGATTTCGATTTTTGCGGAGGGCAAGTCCTGTCTATTCCCATCGAAGATTACGCCATGATCGGCGACTGCCACACAGCCGCACTGGTCTCCAAGCAAGGTTCGATCGACTGGCTTTGCCTTCCGGACTTCGATTCCCCCGCGTGTTTCGCGGCTCTGGTCGGAACCCCTGAAAACGGACATTGGTCTATCTCCCCGGCGGAACCGGTCCGAGCCATTCGGCGCGGATATCGCAACGGTTCTCTTATTTTAGAGACTGAGTTTGAGACCGAAGGCGGATCGGCCACGCTGATCGACTGCATGGTTCTTCACGAAGAAGCGCCTGAACTTTTGCGCACTGTCGTGGGCAAAAGGGGGCAGATCCGCATGAAGCTGGATTTGGTAATTCGATTCGATTACGGTTCGGTGGTGCCGTGGGTGCGGCGGATCGACGGTGGGATTTCCGCCATTGCCGGTCCGGACATGGTCCGGCTGCGCTCGGATGTCGAACTGGTCGGTGAGAACATGAAGACGAAGGCTGAGTTTACGGTTGCCGAGGGACAAAAGGTTTCGTTCGATCTGACGTGGTATCCGTCAAACCAGCAGGAACCTCCGGCGGTGAATGTCGATGCGGCCATCCAGAAGACGGAGAAATGGTGGCGAGAGTGGTCCGATCGCTGTACTTATCAAGGGAAGTGGCGAGACGCTGTGCTGCGCTCGCTGATCACGCTGAAAGGCCTGACATTTCTGCCCACCGGCGGGATTGTGGCTGCGCCCACAACCTCCCTGCCGGAATTGATTGGCGGCGTGCGGAACTGGGACTATCGTTTTTGCTGGGTGCGAGATGCAACCCTGACTCTGCAGTCTTTGCTCCGGGCTGGATATTTAGAGGAGGCGCGAGACTGGAGGGAGTGGCTTCTGCGAGCCGTGGCCGGCAGCCCTTCAGAACTCAGCATTCTGTATGGACTGCGTGGCGAACGCAGGCTCACCGAATTGGAGTTGCCGTGGTTGCAGGGTTACGAAAACTCCGCTCCGGTGCGAACCGGAAATGCCGCCTACAAACAATATCAATTGGATATTTTTGGCGAAGTGGCAAACACTCTTTTCCAGGCGCGTCAGGCAGGCTTGGGACCCGCAAAGCACTCGCGTCACGAAGTGGCGCTGGCGATGCTGGAATTTCTGGAGACGGGCTGGGAGCGGCCTGATGAGGGGATTTGGGAGGTGCGCGGTCCGCGCCGGCATTTTGTCCATTCTAAGATGATGGCATGGGTCGCTGTCGACCGTCTGATCAGATCGGCAGAGAAGGGGCGCTTCGCTACAGACATCCCCCGATGGCAAAACCTTAGGAAGGCCATTCACGATCAGGTTTGTCGGCAAGGTTTTGATGCAGGCCTGAATTCGTTTGTGCAGTATTACGGTTCCAAGCACCTCGACGCCAGCGTCCTGATGATGCCGCTGGTCGGCTTTCTTGAAGCCAAGGATCCTCGCGTCAAAGGCACGGTCAAAGCCATCGAAACGAATCTCATGCGGGATGGTTTTGTCGGCCGGTACACACAAGATCCGGCCGTCGATGGCCTGCCCCATGGGGAGGGAACCTTTCTCGCCTGTACCTTCTGGATGGCGGACAATTATGCATTGCAGGGGCGTCATGAGGAAGCCGTTCGCTTGTTCGAACGCCTGTTGGAAATCCGGAACGACGTAGGCCTCTTATCGGAAGAATATGATCCGGTCGGAAAGCGACAGCTAGGGAACTTTCCGCAGGCGTTCTCTCACGTCGGTTTGGTGAATACAGCCTTCAATTTAACCAGTGATAGCGGGCAGCCGTCGGCTGGCCCGAAGGCGGAAGCCAATCAGCTTTGACGCTGCGGCCCTAACTTAACTAAGGCTGAACGACCTGAGTCGGCGAGGGATGGACTTGCACGTTCTGAATCGAGTATGCGTCCCAGCCTCCGCCCAATGCTTTGACAAGGAGAACGGAGGTGACCATCTGCTGACCGAGCAACTGGGTCGACAAGCGCTGATTCGTCAGCAGCACCGATTGCGCGGTGATGACATCGAGGAATGTAGTGAGCCCGCCGACGTAGCGATCGTTAGCGATATCCAGCGCGCGGCGGGCGTCCGCGACTGCCGCACTCTGGGTCTGAGCGGCGCGAGATAGAGAATCAAGTCCCGACAAGCTGTCTTCCACTTGCTGAAACGCGGTGAGTGCGGACTCGCGGTAGTTGGCGACCGATTCCTGGTAAGCGGCCTGGGCGGCGGCGAGATTGGCCCGGTTGCGCCCGCCATTGAAGATAGGCTGCAACAAGTCTCCGCCCAGCGACCAGAAAACACTAGGAGCGCTGATCAGCGATCCCAAGGCGACGCTCTGGAAGCCACCGCTACCAGAAATGGTGAACTGCGGATAGAAGGCGGTCCGGGCAACTCCCACGAGTGCGTTCTCGTTGGCCATGGCTCGTTCGGCGGTGGCGATATCGGGTCGGCGCTCCAGAAGGTCCGATGGCATTCCCAGAGGTACGGGCGGTGGAACGGTGCGCAACGGTGCGACCGGAATGTTAAATGTGGATGCCGGGTTTCCCGTCAGTGCCGCGATAGCATGTTCAAATTGCGCTCGCTGCTCCTGCAGTAGATAGAGTTGCGTGACGGTGGAGTCAAGCAGGGTTTGCTGTTGCGCTACATCCAGGCCAGAGGCTACTCCGCCTTCGTGACGATGGTTTACCAGAGCCATGCCTTGCTGCTGAATTTTGACCGACTCCTGTACCACATCAGTTTCGGCATCGAGTTCGCGCAGGCTGAAGTAGTCGCCGGCGAGTTCCGCCGTCAAGACCAGCTGAACGTTCTGCAGATCCGCCGCCGTGCCCTGCAGGGTCGCGTTGGCGGCTTGCAGATTTTTCCGCAACCGCCCGAACAGATCAACTTCGTAGTTCAGGGCGAATGGAATCTCATACAAGCCCTGCGTGATCGCCGGCGTTGGACCTGCGATTTCAGGACGATTCCCGGAATACCGGTTCCGCGACGCATTCGGATCTGCGCTCATGGTTGGGAACAGGCCCGCAGAAGCTACTCGCGCCAGCGAACGAGCCTGATCCAGGCGATTCCGAGCGGCAGCGAGCGATTGGTTCGCAGCCAGCAGTTGCTGCTCGTAGTGATTGAGTTCTTCCTCGTGGAAAATTTCCCACCACGCTCCCTTGGGAATCGCATCTTTGGGCGCGACCTCGCGCCATGGACCCTCAGATTTCCATGCTGGGGCAGATGGGACCGGCGGGCGTTGATACTTTGGTCCCACGGCGCATCCCGCGAGACCCATGCTGGCGCCCACCACCGCCGCTACCAGCCATTTCATGAATGATTACCTTCCTGGCTGTCAACGGCGACATTGACTCTCTGGCCGTTTTCCAGGGAATCAGCGGGATTAATGATGATGCGATCCTCAAGGTTCACCCCGCCCAGAATTTCCAGCGTGGTGCCATAGTCGCGGCCAATCGTAATGGGCCGCAATTGCACTTTGTTGTCTGCGCCCACCACTGCCAATTGCGCGCCTTCCTGACGGAAGAGCATGGCGTTGACCGGCACCGTGACTTTTTCGGCGTTGCTCTTTGCGGAAAAATGCACTTCACCGAAAGAGCCTCGCAGGAGGTGGCCGTCTTTGTTGGGAACATCCACTTCCGTGAGTAGAGTACGTGTCGCCGGATCAATCGCGTCGGCGGTGCGCGCTACGGTTCCTCTGAACTTCTGTCCAGGGATTTCCGGCAGCGTGATATAGGCCAGCATCCCATTCTTGATGGCGGGTGAGTAAGCTTGGGGAACGTTCGTGTATACGCGCAGCGGGTCAACCTTGGCAAGAATGAACAGTTCTACGCCACCCGATCCCGCATTGATGAGCGCTCCCGGATCAACATTGCGCTTGACCAGCAAACCGGAAAACGGCGCGTATACACGCTTGAACGATTCCAACTGCTCCAGGCGGCGAACATTGGCGTCGGCCGCAGCCAGGTTGGCAAGGGCCTGTTGGTACGAGCTCGATTGGGTGTCGGCTTCCTGCTGGGAGACGGAATCCGTCTTGCGCAGATTCTGCCAGCGATCGGCAGAAATTTTTGCCAGATCCCGTTGGGCGGCTATTTGCTGGCGGGTGGCCCGGGCCTGGGACAATTCCTGATCCACTTCCGGCGTATCGATATCGGCCAGCAGTTCGCCCTTATTCACGCGGCTGCCAATGTCCTTGTACCAGCGCAGCAAGTATCCGTTGGTGCGGGCGTAAATGGGCGACTCCTCGAAAGCCTGCAGCGACGCGGGCAGTACCAGTTGCTCATAGGGCGTTTCCGCCGTGGGATGAACCACCGAGACTGTGGGAACGGAATCGACATCCGTTTCTTTGGCCAATGCATGCTCGGCGCGAATGCGGCTGAACATACTCGCGGCGCCGCTCAGCACAAGCACCACGACCACCAGCAGGACGATGATCAAGGTCTTGCGCGGTGGGGCTGGCGGAAGTTCCGGAGGCGCCGTTACCTGTGGAGGAGCGTGGTGCGGTTCCTCGATTGACCGATTCGTTTCTAGTTCCTTCTGCATGATTGCTGGCTCGATTTCCTCAATCTATTTCTTAGAATTGCTCATTTCAAGATCGCTCCACTGCTCTCTCGCGTGGGTCTCGACGGCTGTGAACCATGGCGAAGACGCAGGGCACGAAGAATAATGTCGCCACCGTTGCGAACAGCAGGCCTCCGATAACCGCCCGCCCCAGGGGCGCGTTCTGCTCGCCGCCCTCACCCAGGCCCAGCGACATGGGGAACATGCCGATAATCATAGCCAATGCGGTCATCAGCACCGGACGAACTCGGGTGTAACCCGCTTCCAGCGCCGCCTGTATGGCCGGCACCCCGACCTGCATGCGATCGCGCGCAAATGACACCATCAGGATCGAATTGGCCGTCGCGACTCCCATGCACATCACTGCTCCGGTCAGCGAGGGGACGCTTAACGTCGTATGCGTCAACAGCAGAACCCACGCGATCCCCGCCAGTGCGCCAGGAAGGGCCGTGATGATGACGAAGGGATCAAGCCACGACTGAAAGTTGACCACGATCAGGAAATAGACCAGCAGAATCGCCCCGATCAAGCCAATCCCTAAGCCAACGAACGAGGACCGCATAGTCTCTACTTGTCCGCGCACGACAATCTGCGTACCCCGCGGCAAATGGTCGATGAACGGTTGCAGGACCTTTGTCGTATCTTTGGCCACTGCGCCCAGATCGCGTCCTTGGGTGCTTGCGTAAACGTCGATCACTGGCTGAATGTTATAGTGTGAAACCACTGCCGGCCGCGACGTGGGCGTCAACTGCACCAGATTCCCCAGCACCTGCGAACTCTTTACCGAGGGATCGTTGACCGGCATGTTCATCAGGTCTTGCAGCGACGTCATGTGGTACTGCGGAGTCTGTACCGCTACAGAGTAAGTAACGCCATTGTTAGGATTCAGCCAGAAGGCGGGCGCGGTCTGGAAGCTGCCGCTAAGAGAAACCAGCACGGTCTGAGCAACGTCGTACGGATTCATGCCCACCTGAGTTACTAAATCGCGATCCATGTTCAGATGCAAGGTTGGCAAGCCCAGCATCTGCTGCACGTGCACGTCCGCCGTACCTGGAACATGGCGTAACTTGTTGGCAATCTCCTGGGCGATCCCGTAGTTACTCTGCAGGTCTGCTCCTATCACCTGAATATCAATCGGCGCAGGCAATCCGAAGTTTAGGATCTGCGTGACAATATCCGCTGGCTGGAAGAAGAACTCGACCCCGGGAAAGTTTCTCGGCAGTTGCTGTCGCAACTCTCGCACAATTTCTTCCGTTGGACGATGGTGCTCCGTGTTCAGGCCGATGAGAATTTCGGCATCGCTGGTGCCGATGACTCCCGAATTGCTGTAGGACAAATTGATGCTGGAGTTCGGCATTCCGATATTGTCCAGCACAGTTGCGATTTCGCCCTGAGCAAGATCTTGATGCAGGAACTGCTCCACCTCCGCGCATAGACGAGCCGTTTCTTCTACGCGGAGGCCGGCTCGCCCGCGCACGTGTAAGCGGATGAGGCCGGCGTCAACCGACGGAAAAAAATCTTCTCCCAGGAAGAACACCCACCCCAGGGAGAGCAGGCAGAATGCGAGAAAAACGCCGGCGAACAGTGCACGATTCTGGACCGTGGTTTTCAGCAGTTGGTAGTAGCCGCCGCGGAACTTGTCGAAGCCCTTCTCAAATCCGCGCTGGAAGCGCCCCATGAAACTCTTCGGTCCCGCTGCGCGGTGCTCGTGTCCGCGCATGATGTACATCACCAGCGTGGGGATGAGCGTTCGCGAGAGGAAATAAGAGGCCAGCATGGCGAAGACAACGGCTTCAGCGAGCGGCACAAACAAAAATTTCGCGACCCCGGTCAGAAAAAACATGGGCACGAACACGATGCAGATGCAAATCGTAGAGACGAAAGCGGGAACGGCGATCTGCGCCGCGCCATCCAAAATCGCCTGCTTCATCTCCTTACCCTGGGCCAGATTTCGCTCGATGTTCTCGATTTCCACTGTCGCGTCATCCACCAGAATTCCCACCGCCAGCGCCAGACCGCCCAGGGTCATGATGTTGATCGTTTGCCCCAGCGCGCTGAGCACGAGAATGGAGACGAAAATGGAAAGTGGAATAGAGATCGAGATGACAATCGTGGGACGCCAGTCCCCCAGGAAGAGCAGGATCATGGCCGCAGTCAGAAGAGCCGCGGTCAGACCTTCCGTGATCACCCCTCGAATGGATGCGCGCACGAAGAGCGACTGATCGAAGAGCGCGGTGATCTTCATTTCCGGCGGGAGCGATTGAGACGCAAGCTGCGCCATACGCTTCACGCCCTCGACGATGGTAATCGTGGACGCGCTACCGACTTTCAACATCGACATCAAAGCGCCCCGGACCCCATCCATGTGCACGATGTTGGTTTGCGGCGCGAAACCGTCGCGGATATGCGCCACGTCGCGCATATAAATGGTCGAACCATTCACCGTCTTGACGGGAAGCTCGTTCAACTCCGCGATGGTTTGAGGATTGCCGTTCATCTCGACCTGATATTCCAGCGAGCCAATCTTGGCGGTGCCGGCGGGAAGGATGAGGCTCTCGGAGTTAAGAGCATTTACGATATCGCTGGGCGAGAGGCCATTGGCCTGCAGCCGCGGCATATCGAGATCGACTTGGACTTGCCGTATTTTGCCGCCGTAGGGATACGGTGTTGCCGCCCCTGGCACGGTCGCTAACTGCGTGCGCAGAAAATTGTTACCCAGGTCGAAGAGCTGCTGTTCGGGCAGTGTTTTGCTGCTCAATCCAAGCTGGACAATCGGGGTCGAGGAAGCTGAGTAAGTGACGACCAGAGGTGGAACGGTTCCGGGGGGCAGGCCGCGGAGGACGGTCTGCGACATCGCCGTGGTTTGCGCCAGCGCCGTCTGGATGTTCGCCGTGGGCTGGAAAAAAATCTTGATGACGCCGATACCATTTAGCGACTGAGACTCGATGTGCTCGATGTCGTTGACTGTAATGGTGAGGCCGCGCTCGGAATTGGAGACAATACGGTCGGCGATTTCTTCCGGCGCCATGCCGGCGTAATTCCATACCACGCTGATCACAGGGATGTTGATGTCGGGCAGGACATCCACTGGCATGCGGAGAACGACGAGCGGCGTCAACAGCAGTAACACTATCGCCATCACCACGAACGTATAAGGGCGCCGAAGAGCTAACGCTACAATCCACATCGCTTTAACTGGTCTCCAGCCCGGGTAGGGGCAAGATCGCACGGGCGGTCATCAGCAACATTCAATTGGATGTGGCTGATGACGGCGCGGATTCCCCAGTATAATGAAAATTGGCCAGGACATGAGAGTTGGACGGGTGGTACCCGAGCTAACACATTACTTTACAAATACTGACTTTGAAGCGTGAAAACTGTTGGACTCACAACTCAGTCCTCAGTCCCGATCCTTTCGCCGCGCTTCAAAGTCCGGTCGAAGAAGTCGGCGGTTGCGGAGTACGCCCGTACCCAATCCTTCCATCGCAGGAAGCCGTGAATCTCATCTGGAATGATCAATTGTTCGAAGGCTACGTGTTGCGCCCGCAACCGCTGCACTAAGTCTACCGTTTGGCTGAAGGGCACGTTCCGATCGTCGTCGCCATGAATGAATAGAACCGGCGATTTCCACGTGCTCACATAAGCATCGGGGGATGATTCCCACGCCAGTTTGATCGCGGCGTCCGCGTCCGGCGGTCGCAGTGCCAGATTACCGAAATACGGCCTCTCCGTGAGAAAGACGCTCCAGTCGTGTACTCCGTGAAAATCTACGCCCGCCTTAAAAAGGTCTGAATTCCGCGCCAGCCCCATCGCGGTAAGAAAGCCGCCGTAGGAACCACCCCACAATCCAATTTTGTCTGGGTCAACGTTCGGAAGATTTTGCAGATAGCGGCCGGCTGCAACCACGTCCTTGTACTCTGCCGCTCCGCGCCACACGGAGTTGGGGGCTTCTCGAAACGCGCGTCCATACATCACGCCAAGTCGGTAGTTCACTGACAGCACGGCGTATCCGCGGCTCGCCAGGTATTGATTCTCGGCGTAAGCGTTATGGTAGTAATCCATGTAGTGAAAGCCCAACATCATCTGGCGAATGGGCCCGCCGTGCATGAAGACCAGTCCGGGAACCTTGCCATTGGGATTTTGCGGCAGAAAAAGCTGGCCGTGGAGCGTGAGTCCGTCGTCGCTCTGAAAAATTACTTGCTTGGGGGTCACCAGCGCGGAAGAAGGAAAGTCGCTCGGCAGCGCCTGCGGAGCAATCATTTCGCGGCCCTTCGCGGTAAGTTCATAAGGCATCGCCGGTGATGTTGCCGTGGAGCCGAGGCAAACCATGCTCTTGCCATCGCCGGTTTGAACCGGGGACCACTCGATGGTGTCGCCGTTAGTCAGAGCTTGCGGCGTACCGCCGCCTGCCGCTACTCGCCACAAGTGCCGGCGGTCTACATCCGCTTGATTCGAGGAATAAATCATCCACGCCTTGTCCGCGCTGAGCGTCACCTCTTCCACGTCAAAGTCGCCGGGTGTGAGCGCGGTGGGCGCGCCGCCGCTGGCGGCAATGGAGTACAAGTGGTTGCGCCCATCCTGCTCCGAGGAAAATATCACACGTCCGTCAGCAGCAAAGTTGAGAGAACCATCTTCGCTCAGCTCGGGCAGAGAATCTTCCGGCTTTTCGCCGCTGCGCCACAAGAGGCCACCCGTCGCGGTTACGGAATCCGCAATCCACAGCGACCAGGGCCTGGGGCGCACGGGAATCAGCGGCTGCTTCCGCTCATCTCCGGCGGTGCGCACAAAAACAATCCGCTTGCCATCAGGCGACCAGCGTGGCATGGAATCTTTGTCCACGCTGGGTGCCAGGTAGCGGATGGAGTCGCCATCAAAATCGTATAGAGCGATAAAGCTATGACCGTCACGCTCACTGACGAACGCGATATGTTTACCATCGGGTGACCATTTCGGCTCAACCGCCGCCCCGCGAACCGAAGCCAGTTCCTTGGCCTGCTGTTTGCCGTCCACACTGGCCAGCCATAATTTCTTCTTCGCGGACCACAACGCCCACTTGCCGTCGGCCGAAACCTCTATGTCTTCGCAGCCCTCATCCGGGCAACCCATTTCGCCCAGTAACCGAGGCCTGGTCTGCTTGGCCCCCACGTCCAGCGCAAAGACCTGCTGCTTGGCTCCTTTGGTCGAACTATCCGGGTTGGCGCTCTCCTGCGCTTCGTTTAGTTCGCTGCCCAGCGCATAAAGCACCGTCTTGCCGTCGGGTGTCAGTCGCAAGCTGGCGATTGGCTGGCCATCGTCTGCGCTGTAGTGAGTCACGGGGCGGGCAGTGCGAATAAAGTCGGGGCCGTCAGCCACCCACACATTGCGTATTCCTTTTGCATCGAAGACCCAGGCAACGCGGCTTTCGTGCATTGCCGCCACCAGCTCGCTGGGAAAAGGCGAACTCAGGACCTGCTCCAGGGTGAACGGAGATTGCGCCCACACCGCCGGCGTGCATCCCGGCATTAGACCCAGCGTTAGACCCAACGTTAGACTGGGAGCGATCAGCAAGCGAGCTTTGGTAAATGGCATAAGCGGGTAGGTTAAGCTAAGGCAGGCCGCCCTGCCAATAGCAATAGTCCAATCGGCAATAGTCCAATCTTCGCGAATGCCTCACCCCCGGGATAGAAAGGCAGCCTCCTTCGAAAAGTGGTGTATCATCTTGCAACGTTTTCAGCCCTTCGTTGGACCTGCATCGCGGAGGGATCAAATCCCATGAAACTTAATAAAGAATTCTTGCAGAGTCTTCCCAAAGTCCTTTTACACGAGCATTTGGATGGTGTGTTGCGGCCGCAGACAGTGATTGAATTGGCAAGAGACGCAAACTACACAGAGCTTCCAACCGATTCCCCGCAACCGCTTTCGGAGTGGTTCTTCCGCGGAGCAAATCAGGGAAGTCTCGCCAAATATCTGGAAGGCTTCGCGCACACGATTGCGGTGATGCAGACCGAGGATGCGCTGCAGCGCATCGCCTACGAACAGGCCGAAGATCTGAGTCGAGATGGGATTGTGTATTTTGAAACTCGCTTTGCACCGGTTTTTCACACCCAGAAAGGATTGACCCATCAGCAGATCGTCTCAGCGGTGCTGAAGGGATTGGAACGAGGACGAAAAGACTTCGGGATTTCCTCCGGTCTGATCATTTGCGCCATGCGCAACATGAACACCTCGCTTGAAATGGCGGAACTGGCCGTTGATTTTCGTGCCCGCGGAGTGGTGGGCTTCGATTTGGCGGGCGAAGAAGGTGGGTATCCTCCAAAGAAACATGTGGACGCTTTTCACTACATCCAGCGCGAGAATTTCAACATCACGATTCACGCCGGAGAGGGCTATGGAAAAGAATCGATCTGGCAGGCGATTCAGTATTGCGGGGCGCACCGCATTGGGCACGGGACGCGATTGATCGATGATATTGCCGTGGTCGACGGCAAGGCAGTGAAGTTGGGTGACCTGGCGCAATATGTTCTGGACAAGCGCATCCCGTTGGAGATCTGCCTTCTCAGCAATGTGCACACCGGCGCTACGCCCAGCTTGGCTGAGCATCCTTTCAAGATTCTTTATCAGGAGAAATTTCGTGTCACTCTGAATACGGACAACCGGCTGATGAGCAACACGACCATGAGTCAGGAATTTGAAGCTGCCGCGGAGACCTTTGGCCTGACTCTGGACGACTTCGAAAAGATTACGATCAACGCGATGAAAAGCTCTTTTTTGCCATACAAAGAGCGCCTGGGTTTCATCTATTCCGCCATCAAGCCCGGCTACGCCAGGATCCGTGAATCATCCGCGTTACAGAGGTCTTTCTGAAATTGAGTGAGTGAACGGAGACTTCATGTGCAGTCTTGCCAGGCGGCTGGTCTTTGCGCTCGCGCTACCCGCGCTCAGTTCTGGCCATCTTTCTGCCCCGGCCGCGGTGCCTCCGGTTGCGGCGATCCGTATCAAAGTCGTTATCGTCACGATGTTTGAACGCGGTGAAGACACCGGCGACACTCCCGGCGAATTTCAGCTCTGGGTGGAGCGTGAGCATCTCGACCGAATCGTTCCGTTGCCTGCCGGCTATCACCACCTGCGTCTCAACAAGGACGGTGTGATCGGAATGGTCACCGGAGTTGGAACCGCGAAAGCCGCTGCCTCCGTTATGGCAGTGGGACTCGACCCGCGTTTCGATTTCTCCAAGGCATATTGGATTGTCGCTGGCATTGGCGGCGGAGACCCGGCGGATGTGTCGGTCGGGTCGGCGGTTTGGGTAGATCACGTTGTCGATGGCGATCTGGCGTTTGAAATCGATGCCCGTCAAATTCCTGCCAGTTGGCCGACCGGCTACGTTCCGCTGCGGAAGGCCACACCCTACGAGACGCCGGCCGATGACAGCTACGGGGAAATGTACACGTTGAATCCAAGCCTGGTTCGTTGGGCATTCCGCCTCACCCAAGATGTGTCGCTCGCGGACTCTGACGCCTTACGCAAGTCGCGGGCGCGGTTTGCCGGCTTTCCAAATGCAATGAAGGCGCCGTTCGTGACCAGAGGCGATACTTTGTCGGCCAGCACGTTCTGGCATGGCTCGAAGCTGGACGATTGGGCCAATGCCTGGACTCGCTACTACACCACGGGAAAAGGAAATTACATGGTCGCGGCCATGGAGGATTCGGCAACCATGCAGGCTCTCACATTCCTTAGCCAGGCTGGGCGGGTCGATCTGCAGCGAGTGCTTGTGCTGCGCACGGTCAGTAACTACGACCGCGAAGCCCCGGGCGTGCCGGTGGCGGAGAGTCTGCAAGAAATGGTTTCCGGCAACTACTCGGCCTATTTTCCGGCTCTGGAAGCGGCGCAGATCGTCGCCGATAAAGTCGTACGGGATCTGGTGGAACATTGGGGGGAACGAGAATCCCACATTCCTCAGGCACCGTAATCGAAGCCGGTGCGGATGCTTTAGCTGGATAAAGCCGCCAGAGTTTCGGCCAACACAAGGGTTCCGCGGACGATATCTTCAGGGGATGCGTATTCGTCGGGACGGTGACTGTATCCGTTGTGGCACGGGATAAACAACATGCCGACCGGCGCGATGCGCGCGATGAAAAGTGAGTCATGATAAGCACGGCTGACCAGGGGAAGGAAGTTCAGTTCGTGCTTCCGGCAAGATTGAGAAAGCGCTTCGATGACTGCGGGAGCGCAGTTTGCAGGTGCGTCGGCGTTCAGCAGTTCGTTCTGGATCGATACCTGCCGCTTGACTGAAATTGCATGACACGCGGCTTCAATCGTGCGCATCACAAGATCGCGGCGCTGAAGATCGGTGTCGCGAACGTCCACACTCAGGCGTACCCGGTTGGGAACGCTATTGACCGCGCCGGGAAAGACATCACAGATGCCCACGGTTGCGACCGTGTCAATCGCTCCGCTTGAACGCGCGCTGTTCTCAACCGCGAGGATTAGTTCGGCGGCGGCGCAGAGCGCGTCGCGGCGATCGGGCATCAACAACCCTCCGGCGTGTCCCCCCGATCCCTCGATCAGAATGCGGAGACTCGCCGGTGCGGCGATTTTCGTAACGATGCCGAGGGGAATTTGCTGTCGTTCCAACAGGGGTCCCTGCTCAATGTGTAGTTCGACGAATGCCTTATAGTAGCCGTTTGGCAAGTTTACATCGGCGATATCGCCGGCAAAACCAGCTCCGCGGCGAACCTCGTCCAGCGTCGCTCCATCCTTGTCTGTTATTTTTCGCGCGGAATCCGCAGCGAGAGTGCCCGACAAGAGCCGGCTTCCGATACATCCGATTCCGAAACGGGTTGGTTCTTCGGAAGTAAAAATCAGCAACTCAATTGAATGCTTCGGGCTAAAGCCACTCTGCCGTAACGCCCGGATCGCCGCCAAACCTCCCAGCACTCCCACTACCCCGTCGTATTTCCCTGCATTCGGAATGGCGTCGATGTGCGATCCGGTGCCGACTCCGGCCGCGTGCGGGTTCGAACCATTCCATCGTGCGAAGGTATTTCCGACGGCGTCCTCGCGAACCGCGAGTCCAGCCTCATGGCAACGCGATTTCATCCATGCGCGAGCCCGGAGATCCGTCGGCGTGAAAACAATTCGGGTCACCGCGGGAGCCTCAGCGTCGGAGAATGAAGAAAGGGCCTCGATTTCAGATAGCAGTCGCTCCCGGTCAATCGTGAGACTCATGGCTGTAAGCCGGCCAGAGGATGCCGGTTCCAATCTTTATAGATGAGATATTTTGCGGGAACCTTGCCGATCGCTCCGAACCACTGCGGACACCACGGTCCCATCCAGATGAAATCTCCCGCCGTGACCGGATACCACGAATCGCCGAGCCGATAGATTCCGCCACCCTCGAGCATAATGAGGCCGTGCTCCATCACATGCATTTCGACGGCGCTCAGCGCGGCGCCTGGCTGGTAGACCATTGTGTTCACAGCGAAGTCGAAACCGATCTCATCCGGCAGCAGACATTTGACCTGCAAACCGGGATCGTCTCCCAGCGGATGCGAGGAGACTACATCTTCACTTGAAACAATCGAATGTGGAGGCTTCGCCGAGTCGAGTGCGTGATAATGTTTCTCGATGACCGCAACACGGCTCACCGTCGTCGCCTCTACTCGATGAAGCAATCCTTCCGGGAGATAGGCGTAACCACGCGCAGTCAATGGGCTTGATTTACCCTCAACCTCCAATTTCAGTCTCCCCTCGATCACAAAAATAAATCGTTGCGCTGCCGCCCTGCCCAACTCCCCGCCCACTTCGAATTCAGCTGTATACTGGGTGAACTTGGCACCTAAAGCCGGGCTGACATGCACGATCGCCGAGCACGCCTTCATTCCCGGCAGAGCAGTGCGCACAAAAGTGTCTGCGGTCAACAAGCAATGATTCTGCTGTTGTGAGCTTCGTGTCCAGCCAAGATTATGCACGGTTTATCCTTTTGTAGAATTCGGGCGAAGCCGCCAATTGATCGAGAAGATGCATGCCGCAGTCGATCGCCTTCTCGACATCCTCACATCTGACCGATTCCGCAGGATCGTGGCTGATCCCGCCGGGACTCCGCACAAAGATCATCGCACTCGGAACTTTCTCGGCGAGGATCATCGCGTCGTGACCAGCGCCACTGACCAGGCGGTGCGGTTGGCAGCCCGTCTTGACGATGGCCTTTTCTATCTCCCGAATCAGGAACGGGTTCATGGCGACTGCGGGCTGGTTCAACACGGTGATCTCCCGCACGGATAGTCCGCGGCGTGCAGCGCTTTCTCGGGATTGACGAATGAGATTCTGCACGGCGCGAATGCGAATCTCGTCGGAACTGTGACGAACGTCGAGTGTCAGCCGCGCTTCTCCAGCGATCACGTTCGTCGCTCCAGGCTTCGCTTCGATCTTTCCGACAGTCGCCACTAAATCACGGACCTTCTGCGCTAAGCGTTCCACAATACCGATCCACTCGGCCGCGCCCGCAAGGGCGTCACACCGAAGATGCATGGGTGTAGTGCCGGCATGATTGGCGCGGCCCAAAAATGTGAACTCTAATCGGCTTTGTCCCGCGACGGCGTCGACCGGGCTGAGCGGGAGGTTCAATTTCTCCAAGACCGGTCCCTGCTCGATATGAAATTCCAGGTATCCCAGCGTGTTCCTGTCCAATTCGGCCTGAGAAATCTTCTCCGGATTCAGTCCAAACTCTTCGATTGCCCTGCGGACGGAGATGCCTCGAACATCGCGAACGCAGAGAAGTTCCTGGTCCAGCCTTCCGACCAATGCACGGCTGCCAATAAACGGAGTGCCGAATCGTATTCCTTCCTCGTCTGAAAATCCAACCACCTCGATGGAAAAGGGAAGTCTCCGCCCGCGCAACTCTTCCAGCAATGCCACAGCAATCACGACTCCGAGGATGCCGTCATAGGCGCCGGCGTTAGGAACTGTATCGAGGTGCGACCCGATCAGCAGGCGTGGAGAGTTCGGCTGCAGCGCAGGATAAAAGCCGCGGAAATTTCCCGCGGCATCAATTCGCACTTGAGCACCAATCGGTTCCATCCATCGGGCGATTTCTTCATGGCACGCTCGCATCGCTGGCGACAAAAACGTTCGCCGCGTGCTGCCGGCGTCTTCCGAAAAGGACGCAAGCCTTAGGCAGCGACGAATAACTGCTTCCCCGCGAGTTGTGATCTCAGTTGTCTGCACCGGGTTCTGATTTTGGGCAACGCGAGCCGCCGCCATGAATGCTCAGGATTCACGTATAACCTTCGCCGCCGCCCAGCCAAGAAGAACGAGAGCGACAAGAACTTCCCATCCGTACTTGTTTCCGTAGGTCGCGACCGGAAAGTGGTTGCTGATCATGATAAAAACAACCGGAACCGCCATGAAAGTATTGTGTTTGGATCGCAACTTGGCTTGAGCGCCGAGAGCGGAATCGAAGTTTTTCCCGGCCGCTGCCACCGCGATCATTCTGCGCTGGGAGGGGAGAATTCGGAACCAAACATTGGCGGTCATAATCGTCCCGAAGACCGCCCCGACGTGAAGGTAGGCCGCGCGCCCGCTGAATACATGAGTCAGCCCCCAGGCGAGCAGGGCAATGATCAGCACAGAGAATACGGCGAACCCGGCTTCCGACCGGCCCAGGGGCGAGCGCAGCGCCAGATCGTAAACCATCCACCCCCCGGCCAGCACTCCAAGTCCCATGGCAATCCCGCGCGCTTGGGAGATATCGGCAATATCGGGATCGATCAATCCACTACTGGAATAGTAGACGAGGAAAAGCAGGACCATTCCACTCAGCCAGGTCATCAGCGCTTCCCAGCGGAACCAATTGACTTGCTCGGGCCCCACTTTTAAAGACGTCTGCCTGTCGACGGTGTAGAAGCCGCCGCTGTGAACCATCCATATGGATGAGCTTGTGCCCACCGCGGCGTTCTTCACGAGTTTGTTAAAGCGGCCGTCCAGCCATGTGAAATAGTAGGTTTGACCGACCCACATGATCGCTGCAAACACGTGGAACCAGCGCACCAGCAGGTTGAGCCATTCGCGGATTGACGAGGTCACCGTATCCACTCCATCTGGCAAAAGTTTTGCCGCTCAGCTTCCCCGATACGTGGTATATCCGTTGGGGCTCAGGAGCAACGGGATGTGAAAATGCGATTCGCCCTCTTGCCCCTGGAACGTAACTTCAACGATTGGATACAGGGCGCGGACTTTCAGTAGGTCGAAATAACTGCCAGTGTCAAAAATCAGGCGATAAACTCCAGCTACATTCTCGCTCTCTGGAAGCAATTGAGGACAACGACCATCTTGATCGGTGCGCGCCGAGGTCAATAAACGCCAATCTCCGGAGCTATTCTGCTTCTCCAGCCGCACCGCTACGTCCGCGGCAGGCTTGCCGCGGACGAGGTCCAGAATGTGAGTCGAGATGCGCTTCATTCTTGCAGCCATTTCCTTAGCCGGATTTCTGTAATCTGCCGCTGTTGCTCAACGGCTTCGTGAAGTTCGGTTTCCGAGTCATTCTTGAGTCGCCGTTGAAGAATGTCCAGAATCTCTGGTGCGGACTTGCCCGTGGCGCACACGATGAAAATCCGATTGAAACGCTGCTCGTATTCTCGATTCGCATCCGCCAAGGCGCTTTTGACCGCAGCGTCGGCGTCCGTAACGTTGCGTTGCTCCTGCGTCGACCAGGCTGCGGGTTGAGCTGATGGAGACCGCTCTGGGGCTGGTTCAGATGAGCGTGAATCCCCGATTCGCGGATGACTCTGAAACGCTTGCATCCAGTCTGATCGCGCCAGGCCGTGCCATATCTCGTTCGATGCAGACAAGAGTGCATCTTTGCCGGCGAGAGGTCTGTGGGCAACCATCAGCCGTGCCCATGCCGTCGATCCGCAGCAGGGCAGGATCGCTTGTGTGGCCTCCTCGATGGGAAGAAGATTCCAGCGCGACAGTGCATCCTTTGCTGCGTTGGGTACTCCTCCCTCTGACGCCAGGCGATTCAGAAATTCGATCACGAGATTGCCTGCCACCGCTGTGCGGTACCGCGCGGTCGATCGAATATCGTCAATCGGATGAACCTCGGCAATTGAAGTTTTTCTCGCCAGGAGCAATAGAGCGGGATCAATTGACCGCCCAGTGATGACTTGTTCTGTCTGCCGCAGACGGAGGGGGACGGGAGCAATACTTCCAAGGGCGATGCGAACATCTTCGACCACTCCGCCTGCAATGCGCCCCAGCGCTGCGATGCAAACCTTGGAAATGGCCTGCGCATTGCGAGCCCCAACTTTGCGCGCATGGCTGACATGCCGCGAGAATCGCCGAGGCAGGCACACAGCCTGAATCAGTTCATCAGGCGCCAGAAGAGTTCTCTTATAGCCGGTGTGAAAGGTAACATAGGGCAGCCGGCGTTCTCCTCGGACCGACACCAAGATCAATTCCGCTTCGTACACGAGCAGCGAAGGTAATGAATCCGCTGCCGGCGATGCGTTAACAATGTTGCCGCCGATCGTTCCACGATTCTGGTTCGCAATCCCTCCGGTCCATCGAGCGGCCGCGGCCAATAGAGGAAACTCGCGTCCCACGACTTCGTGGCTGCGAAGGTCTGTGTAGGTGCATCCGGCCCCGATCCGAATCTGGTTAGGCGTGAGATCAATGCGCCGCAAGTCGGGAAGGTTCCAAATGCTGACCAGTTTTCGCGCCGCTAGATGCCCCGCCGCATATTGCACCATCAGGTCGGTGCCGCCGGCGATCGGAAGCCACATGCCTGGTTCACTCGCCAGCAGCGATACAATCGCCTGCAAACTGCCGGGCGCTACCATTTCGTAGTCACAAGGATTCGATCTCATGCGGTCGTCCTATGGCGCGCCGCCTCGGCCACGGCTTCAATAATCTGGTTGTAGCCAGTGCAACGGCAGAGATTGCCGGAGAGTCCTTCCCGGATCTCCTCCATCGTGGGCTCCGGTTTTCGATTCAATAGGTGGAAGGCCGCAAGAATCATCCCCGGAGTGCAGATGCCGCACTGCGCCCCGCCGCACTCCAGAAAAGCTTTTTGCAGGAAGTGCAGCGCGTCTCCTGCCGCCAGTCCCTCGATCGTAACAATACTTGCGCCCGCCACTTGGAGAACCGGCACAAGGCAGCTATTCACCAGCACGCCATCCAGCAACACCGAGCACGAACCGCACTCGCCTTCACCGCATCCCTCTTTCGCGCCCGTCAATCGAAGCTCCAGTCGTAACACGTCGAGCAGGCGCTCCATGGGACAAGCGCTTACCTTTTTCGGCGCACCGTTGACCGTGAATGAAATTTCGGTCTTGGCGCAGCTCTCGCGAGAATTCGTCATCGTTCCCCGATTCTGGAAATAGCGCTATTCTCCTGCGACGATGCAGCGAGCCCGTCCATAATATCTTCCGGAAGCAGAGGAATCGAATCAAAGGAAACGCCGAGAGCGTCTTCGACCGCATTCACGATTGCCGGCGCTGGGCCGTCCATCGGGAGTTCACCGATGCCCTTCGCGCCGTACGCTCCGTGCACATTTCCCAACTCTTCAAAGAACACGCGAATGTGTGGCAAGTCGCTCGAGGTGGGCATGATGTAATTGGTCATCTGGCCATTCTGCATGCGTCCATTCTGCCAAACTACTTTTTCGTAAAGACTGAATCCAATTCCCTGGGCAACTCCACCGATGATTTGTCCCCGCGCCAAAAGAGGGTGCAAAACTTTGCCAACTTCCTGGAGCGCGACGAAATCGTCCACCGACACGCCATATGTCATCAGATCAACCGTGACTTCCGCAATGTAAACTGCCCATGCAAATGTGGCGTAGGCTTCGCCTTTATATTTTTCATCATCCCAGAAAATGCCGGCGGGCGCCTCATAGCGTGACCAGCAATGGAGTTGGCCATGCGTCGCGACATACCGCTGGCAAGCTGCGCGAAACTCATCCGGGGAATAGCCCTCGCGCAGCAGATTGGAGGAAATCAGAGTCTGTGCAATCCCCAGGGCTGCGGACTGAACCAATTTCCCCACCACCATCGCCGTGCGGGATGCGACCGTGGGGCCACTATTGGGCACCTGCTGCGTGTCCGGCTGCGCCATGCTCACACTCTCGTACGGCAGACCGAGAGCCTCAGCCGCAATCTGGCTCAGCACAGTGTTCGTTCCCTGGCCAAATTCCGTGCTCGAAACCAGCACGCGAACATTGCCGTCGGCACAGCCTTCCACCCCGACAATTGAACTCAAATAACGCTCGCCCGAGCCCGTAAATCCGGCGCCGTGTAGAAACGCCGCAATGCCCATACCTTTTCTCGAAGTGCCAACGCGGCTCTGCTTTGCGAAACTCTGCTTCTTGGAGTGATAATCGGAAACCTCCAATGCGCGGTCCAGCAACTTAGCAAGATTAATCGGCTCGCATATGACCTGTTCCGTGGTAGTGGCCTGCCCGGGCCGCAGAAAATTTCGCCGCCGAATCTCGACCGGAGAAAGGCCTACCGCGTGCGCGATTCGGTCCATGTGCCGTTCCATCGCAAACAAGCTCTGCGGTGCTCCAAAGCCACGAAATGCTCCATGCGGCGGTGCGTTGGTGGCAACCGCCTTCGCGCGGATACGAACACTGGGCCAGTAATAAGGTCCGCCAGCATGAATCGCTCCGCGGGAAAGTACGACCGGCGACAAGGTCATATAGGCTCCGCCGTCGATGGTGAAGTCGATCTCTCCTCCGAGGATCTTTCCATCCCGGCTGATGGCGGTCCGGTGACGGGTGCGCGAAGGATGCCGCTTCGTAGTCGCCGCCATGTCTTCCATGCGGTCATAAATAATCTTCACGGGCTTTCCGGCCCTAATCGCCAGCAGCGCGGCATGCGCGGCGATCATCGAGGGATAGTCCTCCTTGCCGCCGAATGCGCCTCCGGTCTCCATCTGCACGACACGAACTTTTTCCGCCGGCAAATTGCACAGCGCCATGAGCGCCTTGTGAATGTAATAAGGACATTGCAGCGACCCCCAGACGGTAATCCCCTGCGCCGAGTCAAAAGCCGCGATCATTCCGTTATTCTCGATGTAAAGCTGCTCCTGTGCGCCAGTCGAATATTCGCCTTCTACGATGTAATCGGCCTTCTCCCAAACGCCAGCGAGATCGCCTTTTTCGATCAAGTAGGTTTTGAAGATATTGCCTTCGCCCCATACGATTCCGGAACAGCGCTCACTCTCTTCCATCGTGAAGATGCCGGGCAAAGGCTCGTATTCGATGGATACCGCCTTAACCGCCTTCGGTAGAAGGTGGCGGTCGGGATGAGCCAGCAATAGAATCGGCTCCTCGGGATGGTTTATGAAATCGCTGGCCAGGCAGGGCTGATCGTCGCCAATCAACGCGATACAATTTTTCCCGGGAATATCTCTTGCAGAAACGATCACGAATTCATTCCAGTCGATGCCGGGACCGAAACTGATGTTCCTGATCCGGCCGCGCGGAATCTGGCTGCGAACGGTTGTTCCGAACAGCATGTTGGGCAGAACCATATCGTCGACGTACTTCGACCTTCCGGTTACTTTGTCGCGCCCTTCCTTGCGCGGAACCGACTGGCCGACGATGTGATTCGTGCTCATCTGATCGTGTTCATCTGCTGTTCAGGGGATGATGTTCATCTGATTGTCTTCCTCTAACAATTGTCATCTATTTATTCCGACGGATCTTCGGCAAGAATGCGCCCGACTCCGCCAGCCGGGAGCCGCATGCAGTCGGGAGCCGCCAGCCGGGAGCGGCACGCCCGGAGTCGCAGATGGGATAGTGTATGACAGACTGCCCGCCAATGGCGCGCAAGCCGGATAGAAAAAGGTTATGGTGTCGATCGACTGTTCGAAGCTATCTCATAAGTGGTTGGGGGAATAGTTTGGGAAGGCCACGGCTTCAGCCCAGCCGCTCGGCGTCGCTCAGGAAGCCGGTTCTAGCCACTGAGACATCCCGCAGTCTACTCCTTTGGGTAATTTAGGAGATGGTTTGTCCTGTTGGCGGCGCATTCCCGCCCCACCGGCATACCGGGAAATTCTCCCCCAGCGAAGACAGCGTTCCCGCGCAGATAAGTGGCTTTCGCCATCCCGTACAGCGTTTCTCCCAGATAGGGCGAGATGGGATGGCGATAGTGCAGTTTATCTTCGGTCACAATGAATTCTCTGTCCGCGTCGAACACAACGAAATCCGCATCGTAGCCGGCGGCCAGGCGACCCTTGCGCGCGTCGCTACCGGCTAATCGAGCCGGGGCGGCTGACATCCAACGGGCCAGATCGAGCAACGTGAATCCTCGTCGGCGGGCTTCAGTCCACATCAGTGGCAACGCCACGGAGAGACTTGCAATTCCGCCCCAGGCGGTCAGAAAATTTCCTTCGGAAATCCGCTTCATGGCTGGGGGACAAGGCGAATGGTCGGTAACCACCATGTCGATCGTTCCATCTCTAAGGCCGTCCCACAATCGATCGCAATTCTCACGGCTGCGAATCGGCGGGGCACATTTGCTCAGTGTTGCCCTATCAAGGATCGTTTCCGCGGAAAGATGCAGATAGTGCGGACAGGTCTCCACGCTCACGGGAAGTCCTTCGGCGCGTGCCGCGCGCAATACAGGGAGAGCCAAACTGGTCGAGAGATGGACGACGTGCAGACGAAAACGGTATTCACGGCACAGCGACAGCATCATCCGGATGGCATCCAGTTCCGCTTCGTCTGGCCGCGACTGCAGGTAAGTCGAGTAGCGGCTCCAATCGGCGTTGGTCAGTGCGTCCGTCGCCCGCGCGATGGGGCCGGGAAGTTCCGCGTGTACGAGAAGAGGCAGACCGGTCCGAGCAATGTGGGGCAAAGCCAATCGCAGTTGTTGCTCGGTGACCATGGTGAAACCGTCGATCCCGGGATGGATCAGAAAGCACTTGAATCCACGCACGCCGGCCGCCGCGAGCGCTTCGATATCGCTTAGATTGTCGTGAACCACACCGCCCCACGCCGCCCAGTCGACGCGGCATCTGCCCTGCGCCGCCGTGCGCTTGGCCTGAAGCGCAGCCACGGAAGTTGTTGCCGGAAGACAATTCAGAGGCATATCGACCAGCAGCGTGAATCCGCCTGCCGCCGCGGCCCGCGTTGCTGTTTCGAAACCCTCCCACTCGGCCCGCCCCGGATCGTTGATATGAACGTGGGAATCGACGAGTCCCGGGAGGATCGCGGCTTCGCCGAAATCATTCGTTTTGTAACCATCCGGTACTTCATCGGGAGAAACGACCGCCTGGATCCGCTCTCCTTCGACGAGAATGGCCGCTGGACGGATTCCCTCTGGAGTGATCACTCGTTGAGCGCGAAAGGCTTGCAAACTCAAAACGCCGGCTCCTGGGGTGACGACAGACAGAGTGCGTCTAATCACTCCGACTTGCCATGCCACATTACCCGATGGAAACACATTTTACGAGATTCCGAATCCCAGCTTATACTCGCTTGTCAGCCAAGCGGCTGCGCAGGTCCATGTCGACTGAGTTGTGGTTGGCGGATTGCTGAAGCAGTCGAGCCCTCGACATTACGCATAGATAGAGCCAAGGCATGGACAATACTTTCATGGCGCGGGCCATCCAACTCTCGATCGACAACGTCCAGTCAGGACGAGGCGGACCCTTCGGCGCGGTCGTAGTAAGAGATGGAGCAATTATCGGCGAGGCCGCCAATCAGGTCACCTCAACGAACGACCCCACCGCTCACGCGGAAGTGCTCGCCATCCGCGGCGCTTGCCAGAAACTTGCCACGTTCGATCTGGAAGGCTGCGAGATCTACACCTCCTGCGAGCCGTGCCCCATGTGTCTGGGGGCAATCTATTGGGCGCGGCTTGCTCGCGTTTACTTTGCAAATGCCGATGCAGATGCTTCCAAGATCGGGTTTGATGATTCTCTGATTTATCGCGAGATCGCGCAACCGCATTCGCAGCGCAAGATTCCCATGATTCAGATGATGCGCGAAGAGGCGTTAGCCGCGTTTCGTGCCTGGGAAAGTAAGCCTAACAAAATCGAGTATTGAGTCGTTCGAGCGGCCGCCTATCGCCCGTCAATGAAGGCATGAGAGTCGAGCGAGATTGCCGTCCCTCTTTTTCTAAGTATCGCCCAAAAAACGCGACCTTCAGCTTATTGCAGTTTCAACTCGCTGTAGTGGCTGAAATTCGACAGCTTGATCTCGTCGCCGCCCGGCAAGTAGAAGCCGAATTTACCGCTGCTCACATTGCCTCCGGATGGGCTCCAGGAGTCCAGGGAAGCCCAGCCACTGCCTTGCTGTATTTGGTGCACGATTCGGTTGGGTGTAACCGCGATCTGGAACGTCCGAGCTTTTTTCTTGTCACTTTTGAACGCAAGTTTGACTTCGTCCGTTTTCTTACCGTCCCGCACTTCGCTGCGAGAGAAAAAGTTTTCGTCCATCTGGAACAGTTCGTAGTTGCGGTCATCGGTGTAATTGAACACCCACTGAAGAAGTTTTCCCTTGTCGAGAATGGCGCTAAATACGTACGTTCCCACGGTGGAGGTAGCGTTATTCAATAGGAAGCCTCCGCCGCGATGAACGAACCAGCCCTGATTGGACTTCCAGCCCGAGGCATCGGCAAAGTCCTGCATCCCGCTGGGCGCAAGAGAGAGAGGACCAATCGTATGTTCGCCTGCGACTGCTTCCAGCCGGACCGAGCGGGGGAAGTTCCCCACGCGAGCCGTCAGTTGATAGGTCCCTGGCGCCACAATAACAGGGGTGCCACTGACAACGCTGGTTGGGGCCTCTCCATCTTTCGCCAGAGTGACCACCGCATCGGCCGGCGAGAATGTGATCTTCAACTGGCTCATCGCCGAGTCCATAACCACTTCCGAACCGCTGACCGTAATGGTTGAACCGGCCACGAAACGCTTGTGTAGCGTTTTAGGATTAAAGCGGTCCCGGCGAAGTTCAATTACATGCTCGCCGGGACTCACGGTGGGGTAGCGCAATTTGCCATCCGCTGATAGCGTTCCAAGAACCACTCCATCCAGCAAGACCGAAGTTCCCGCGGCTCCGCCGTCGATGGCGAGAGATGCGGCGTGCGGAATCGGCGTCAACGCGAAGTTCAAGCGGGCGAGGTCGCCCTTGTGAACTCCCGCTTGCTGTTCGGACGGATTTTGGAATCCGTTTTTCGCTACGCGAACCGTGTAGTTCTTAGGCGCCAGGTTGGAAATTCGCAGTTGGCCACCCTTGGTGGTCCCTTTTTGCAGTTGGTTGTTCAAGTAAACCTGGACGCCGTCCTCGCCCGTGACGACCAGAAGAGTTCCAATGTCCTGATCCGATACCAGGAAGGTCGTGAGCGCGGGCGCTGTGCCCACATCGATGGCGACGGTGTGACGATCACTACCTTTGGTTAGGGTCAATTGATGCTGACCTGCTGAAACGTCAGGGATGTCGATACCGTCCTCTCCCATCGCGGCTTCGGGCTGGCTATCCAACGAGACCTTTGCGGGAGACTCGCTATAGTAGACGTGCAAACGGTTCGCCGAATTACTTACGACAACCGCGTGCATTCCCTTGGCGCTGAGCGGGCCGCTGATGACTGGCAGCGCGCCTCCATCCGCAGTGAACGTAAACGAAGCTTCCGCTTTTGCTCCGGTAAATTTTAGGGTGTGCGGTCCGGGTGCGAGATTGTTCGCCGTCCACTGCCCAGCATCCAGGTCGAAGGCAGGTTGGTCATCCAGCGAAACCTTGCCGGCGCCGGTATCGGCGGCTAGCTTCACGACCGGCAGGACTGGCTGCAACGGCAGATCGACGGCGCCAGTCGCACCCGAACGTGCTTCGAACTCGTTGTGGGCCGTTTGATATCCGTCCAATTGTGCTTCGATCTGGTAGGTGCCAAATGGCAGGCTGACGTCGAGGTCCGAGGTTCCTCGTACTTCATTATTGATCCGAATGGTAGCGCCTGGCGCAGTGTGGATGTGAACAATCATCGACGCCACTGCCGGCGGAGGCTGAGCTGAGCGATGATGAATGACCTTCACCAGCACCAACGTCATCGCCAACAACAACACCAAAACACCACCCGCAACCACCGCGATCTTTTGATTCGCCTTCTTCAGCTTATTGAGCGGGTTAGGAAGAGAGCGCACACGGTTTAGAAGCGGCCCCGCACTGGGGATGGAAGCCCATCCGGCCTGGACGGAACTGCGCAGATTGGCGAAAGAGCGAGAAGCACCGGAAGCCACAGGTGGGCGAGAACCGCTACTCTGCGTGGTTGCCGGCGCAGCTTCGGACTCGATCTCCATGGTCTGCAGCGACCGCCCAGAAGGTATTTTTGAGCTGAACGGAAGATTCGGGGGATGAGGTCGAGGCTTATTGGCCACGGCGCCCGGCGAGAAAAGCAGAGTCGCGCTTGGCATGCTCTCTGGGCCCGCTGCAGTAGCATTGGGGAGTTTTGGCTGAGCAGTTACCGCGGGCTTTGCGAGCTGATCCAGGCTGCCTACAAGCGATCGAATTTCCGCATCGTCCGCATAACTTGCAGCCAGACCCTTTGCTCGGTCCCGATAGGATCGTATGGCCGAGAGGTCGGAAACCTTTTCGGCTTCACGCTTCAGGTGGCGCAGTTCTTCCAGGGCACGGGTGCGTGCTTTTACGCGCTCTGCCTCTGCCATCTCACTCTGGAGGTTCTCGCGCGTCTGCAGCAGGCGCTTCTCATTGGGATAGGTAGCCAGGGCCTGTTCGATCTGTGCCAATGCGCCCGCGTAATCGCCTGCGCCTCGGAGTCGGCGCGCTTGTGTGAAACATTCATTCACCAGATGATCGCGCTTCCGATCGAGCACCACGGTTTGCAAATTCCTCGCCAAGGGATGTCCGGGGTTTAGCTCGAATGCCTGCTGGATGAGGTCTTCCGCGGCCTGCCAATCGTTTTCCACAAACTGCTGCGCTCGTTCGATCAGCGTATTAAAGAGAACGCTCCGAGGAACCGGGTCCTTTTCGTCGATCTCATGAGCTTGCCGCAAAAATTGAACGCCCTCGGAGAACTGGCCCTGAGAACATAAAACCTGTCCTTCGGTCATCAGGCGCTGCACTTCCGTGGCCTGTCGGAGACTCGCCTCCGCGGCCTTTTTCAGTTCGGCTAACTCCGGGTCATTGGGAAATTCGGGTTCCGCTTGCTGCAATAACTCCAAGGCTCGGGAATAGGAAGCGGACTTCAGGCAGCCTTCGATCTGCTCCGCAAAGCGAGTCTTGGCCTCGATCCGCGATTGATTTTCGCGCCGCTTCTCTAAGCGCTCGATCTCGAAATTCAAACCCGGATAACGGTTGTAGATGGTGCGCAGAATTTCCCAGTCGCCGAGCGCATCGCCGAATTGTCCCTGCTCTTCGTGAAAATGAGCTCGGGCCACGATGGAGTTCACCAAGTCTCGCTTGTCCTCAACCAGACGCAGCGCGCGCTGGAAATGGATTTCGTCGGGGTAAGCCTTGAGCGCTTCTTTCAGTACGCCAACCCGGGTGTCGAGATCGGGCTCGCCTTCCACCTGCCGGTCTACGGTGGCGATGAAAGCCGAGAGCTCTTGTCTTTTCTGTTCTTCCAGGTCAAACTTCAGCGCCTGAAAAAGGGCGTTATTCGGATACTTGGACATCCATGTGTCGCACAGTTGCAAAGCGTTGCTGAGATTGCCGTCGGCCCGATGCTTGCACATTTCCGCATAGGCATTGTTCAGTGCATCATGTTCGGAGCGAACCTGATCGTAAAGATTCTGGTAGCTGGTTCGTTCCGGGCTGGAGGAATCCGGAGCCCGCCGGTCCAGTTCCAATACCAACGCCAGCTTGGTCAGGGCGTGGCTGATTTCTCCTTGTTGCCAGGCGTCCATGGCAGCATGATGCAATTGTTTCTTTTCCTGACGTAGCCGGTTGTATTCCCGTTCCTGGCGGTCCACTTCACCCAGTAACTGCATGGCGCGCGCTTCGGTCGGCCTTAACTGAAGCACATTCTGCAGGCCTTCGCGGGCATGAAGATAGGCGTGGTTGTCGATATGCTGCTGGGCCAGACGGTACCAGTTCTCGATCTGGCGCTCGCTGCGCCGGCTTTCTATCTTGCTCTTTAAGCCCATGGCCGCTGCGTTGCCCGGCTCCAATTGCAGAATTTCCTGAATTTTCTGCAGCGCAAGAGGATCTTCGTCTTCCTCGAAGCGGGCCTTAGCGCTGCTCAGCAACTGAGCGACAGTTTTTTGCCGCACCGATCGGTCGAGTTGCCGGCGCAGCAGCGCAATGGAGTTATCAATGTGGCCCTCCGCTTCCAATCCCGACAGAAGCTCTCCAGCGTACTGATGATCGCCTTCCTCCAGGGCCTTGGTAGCGCGCTCCAGCCGGGGACGAAGTTGGGCGGCGTCGAAAAATTCGATCGGCTCGTTGCGCAATGCTTTGTTGAGACTGTCGCCGAAGTCACGCGCATTGGAGAAGCGATGCCAGGGCTGTTTCGCCATCCCCTTATGGATTACGCGACTAATCGACTCATTCACTTCGGCATTGAGTTCCGACGCCGGAGGAGGAACCTGATTCCGGATGGCGTCGACAATCTCCTCTTCGTTGGCCCGGCGGAAGGGATGCCTTCCGGTCAGCGCTTCGTAGCTCAACACGCTCAGCGAAAACAGATCCGAGAGGCCAGACAACGGCTTACCCTCGATCTGCTCGGGCGACATGTACAGCAGAGTGCCCTTCAAGCCCACCGTCGTGTGCACATTGGTCATGTGGGCCACACCGAAATCGATAATTTTTACCGAGTCGTCTTCCATCACGAAGATGTTGCTGGGCTTCAGATCGCGGTGCACCAAACCGCGCTCGTGAGCTGCTTGTAATCCGCGGCAGACCTGCGACATCATCCCAATCGTGCGCTGTGCCGTCAGACGGTGACGCGCATTGCGGATCAGGTTATCGAGGGTTGTGCCCGGTAACAGGGGCATGACAAAGTAAGGCTTCTTCTGACCGTTCTCGTCAAACTCTCCGATGTCGAAAATTTCGACGATGTTGGGATGGCTCATCGAAGCCAGCACGTCGGATTCTTTGTAGAAAAGTTGGAGGGAGTTGGCCTCGGGGGCGTCGCGCAAAGTCTTGAGCGCAACGTCCCGGCGAATCACCGTGTCATAGGCTCGATAGACCAGGCCCATACCGCCCTGGCCCAGAACGTCTTTTACATCGTAACGGCCCGCTAATTTCTGCGGTAAGACATGGGTAACCATGACACCCCTTCGAAAAGGCAGGAGTTTCTCAACGAAGCTCTTGGGGGGAAATGCTGCCCCACGGCGCTAACCCAGCCGGGGAGCCTTCAGTGGCCACAGCTGCCTGAAGAGACACGGAGAGCCATCTTACCCCAAAAAACATGAATTTGGACGCTAAAATAATCCTTTTAATTACACAGACATAGCAGTTTCTGATGCTCTTACGATTGTGCATTTTTCCGCGAAAGCGTTTCAATTGACCTTTCCCTGCGGTCCGACCTAACATTCCCGCCATGCCCGAATATTCGGTCACCGACGTTGCCGAAGAGCCTGACCAGAAGCCCCGCGCAAAGGCAGCATATCGGGTGCTGTACGACGGGCAATGCTCGATTTGTCAGGCTTGTAACTCGCTGATCTCGTACACGATAAGCTACTCAGTCCGAGACCTGCTGTCCCAACGCCAAAGGAACGAGTCGTTGTAATCTTGCAGCGTTGTACCAGCGATATTGTTGAGGACTGGCTGACGAAGGTCAAAGAGAGCAAAGAACTCAACTACGTTTCTCTAAGTGACGAAGAGCGCACTGGATATCTTCCGAAACTGATTGTAGACCTCGTTGTGCGCCTGAGAGCATCCCACAACCCCGGAGAAGAGAGCGAATCCATCGGTTCCGCCGCTGCCGTCGCCCATGGCAAGATGCGGAAGTTGCAAGGCTACACTCCTGCCATGCTGGT